>OKVF01000077.1_pt1 | contig 115673 bp, 90 predicted proteins | sample 1604831 | NCBI WGS metagenome assembly OKVF01 (sample SAMN01760980, study PRJEB22395) | human gut metagenome
TCATTGAATTATCAAACTCTTTAGCCTTTTTTTATTACATTATTTGAGTACTTGCGAAACTTGAGCAAATTATAAATTTTGTTTTTAAAAAAATAGTTATGTATATTTGTAACATGACATATTTATTTTCCATATATGGTTTTCAACAACGATTGTTGATGATGATGTTAACATTCTGTATACTACAATATTTTATTGTTGAAAACATTAGTGCGCAACAGGTTACGTGGGAAAGTTTTGTAGAAAAAATATCTACTGATGATGAATTGGAAAATAATGATTGGGAAATGGTGCTTGAAGATCTCAGTGATTTGCACGAGCATCCTTTCAATCTGAACACAGCCACAAAGGAAGAGTTGGAACAGTTGCTTTTTCTTAGCGATCAGACTATTGAAGAAATTCTGGCTTATATTGACCGTTATGGGCCTATGCAGTCATTGGGTGAACTGTTGCTTATTGAAGCTGTTTCTTATGAAGACCGTTTATATTTGCCTTTATTTGTTTATGTGGAGGTACCTGAAAGGAAAAAAGAGAGAATAACGTTGAAAAATCTGTTGAAGCACGGTCGAAATGAGTTGATAACTAGTCTGGATATTCCTCTTTATCAGAGAGATGGATATAAATCATATACTTATGAAGAGTTGTTGAAAAACCCCAATAAAGTCTATTTGGGTAATTCGCTTCACCATACATTGCGTTACCGTTATCAGTATCGAGACCGCTTGTATTGGGGGCTGACCATGGAAAAGGATGCCGGTGAACCGTTTGGCAGTTATGGAAACTGGAGTTATGATGCCTTTTCTTTTCATCTTTTGTTGAAAAGTGTGGGAAAACTCAAAACACTGGCATTAGGAGATTATCGTATTGGTTTTGGTCAGGGCCTGGTGGTCAATACGGATTTCTCATTAGGGAAGATTGCCTTACTGAACAGTATGAACCGTAGCAGGCAGATCCGCAAGTTTTCGTCTGTATCAGAATCGGGTTTTTTCAGAGGGGCTGCGGCAGCTTTTCAGTTTGGGCCGGTCAGCCTGTCTGCATTTTATTCTTATTGTCCTCAAGATGCTACGCTTAATGATGACGGTACCATTTCTTCTCTGAAAACAGACGGATTACACAGGACACAGTTGGAATGCTCGAAGAAACATAATACCGTTGTCCAGACGGCAGGAGGTGAGATAAGTTGGGAAAACAAATATCTTAAATTAGGCATTGTAGGAGTTTATCAACATTATAACAGACACTTTTCAACAGGGCAGGCACTTTATCGTCAATACTATCCACGGGGAATGAATTTCTTTAATACCAGTTTGCATTATCAGGTGAGTTATGCCCGTTTTCTTTTTGCCGGAGAGACGGCTTATAGCCAGACTTATGGTGGCTGGGCTACTCTGAACAGGATGTCTTACCGGCTTAATGCCAAATGTCAGTTTGTCGGTCTGCAGCGTTTGTATTCTTACCGGTATGTAGGATTGGTTGCCACTTCGTTTGAGGAAGGCGGAAGAATTGCCAATGAAAGCGGGTTTTATATCGGTGCGGAGTGTATGCCTTGGAATGTGCTTAAACTGTCGGTTTATGCTGACTATTTTTATTTTCCCTGGCCTAAATTCGGTATTTCATCCTCTTCCGATGGTGTGGAAGGTTTGTTGCAGGCAGACTGGCTTTGTCATTCAAACTGGAATCTGACCGGACGTTATCAGATAAAGAAAAAAACAAGGTATGACGAGCCTTATTGGTATCATAAACTGAAGGCGCAACTGCAATATCAGCCCGATGAGGCTTGGCTTTTCCGTATGATGGGACGTTATACCAGGGTACGCGACCGCTATGGACGCATTGTCAGCGGACATTTGATAGGATTGACTTCCAACTGGCATCACCGGTCGGGAAAGTGGCGTCTGTCTTGTTCGGCTGCCTATTTCAACAGTCAGGATTATAAAGCCGCCATGTCATTTTATGAATCAGGGTTGCTGTACAGTTTTTCTTTTTTGAACTTTTACGGGCGTGGATATCGTGGTTCGTTGAATTACAGGTGGGATATCACTTCCCGTTGGATGGTTATGTGCAAGTATGGTCTGACGGCTTATACTGACCGCGATGAAATAAGCAGTGGCCCGCAACGTATTGACCGGCCTTGGCAGAATGATCTTTCTTTTCAGTTACGGTTCAGATTTTAAGGAAGAATCATTAACTTTGTGGATAGAAATCAACATTAATAAAGGAGATACGCTTATGTCAACTGTCATTTATCCTTCTCCTATCTTCGGACCTGTTCATAGTCGGAGGCTAGGAGTGTCATTAGGTATCAATCTGTTGCCGGAGGATGGTAAGGTTTGTTCGTTTGATTGCATTTACTGCGAATGCGGGTTTAATAAGGATCGTCGTCCCACCAAGACTTTACCGTCCAGGCATGAAGTTTTCGAAGCGTTGGAAAGTCGTCTGAAAGACATGAAAGCCAACGGGCCAAAACCCGATGTGCTGACTTTTGCCGGTAATGGTGAACCGACCATGCATCCTGAATTTCCGGAAATCATTGATGATGTCCGGATGTTACGCGACCGTTATTTTCCTGAGGCTAAGATCAGTGTGCTCAGTAATGCCACGCAGATACTCAAGCCCAGGGTTTTTGAAGCTTTGAAAAAGGTGGATAACAATATTCTGAAACTGGATACGGTCAATCCCGATTATATTCAGGAAGTGGATCGTCCTAACGGTCATTACAATGTGGAGGCCATTATCGACAAACTGAAAGCTTTTGAAGGGAAGGTCATTATTCAGACCATGTTTATGAAAGGTACAATGAATGGACGTGATGTCAGCAATCTGTCAGACGGTTTTGTACAGCCTTGGCTGAAAGCCGTGAAGGACATTGCGCCCGAAAAGGTTATGATCTATACTATTGACCGTGAAACACCTGATCATGATTTGAAGAAAGCATCTCATGAAGAACTTGATCATATTGTGGATCTTTTGAAAAAAGAAGGTATAGAAGCAACGGCATCTTATTAAGGTGATGTCTTTAAAAAATTATTGCGGGGTTTTCATCATCAGTGATGAAAACCCCGCAATAATTAACAGACAGTTTCTTCTTTTTCATTTGCTTTTACCATTTCCCTGGCCCGTTCCAGTATAGAGAACAGTTCGTCAAGAGTCTCTGCCCGCAGCATGGCAATGCGGGTATCTCTGAAGTTAGGAATGCCTTTGAACACGGGAGAGGCGGCCAGATGACGTCTGCTGTGCAATATGCCGCGGTATTCGTCAATACGCCGTACACTTTGCAGGACCTGTTCGCGCAGGACATCTATTTTCCAATCATTGCTCATTACGGGGTAGGGACTTTCTATTACCGGGTCCATAACGGTTTGTGTCTGCGACGGATTCAGATAATCTCTGATTTCCTTGAATATCCATGGGCGTCCGAATGTAGCGCGTCCTACCATAATGGCATCCACTCCATAACGGTCGAAACATTCCTTCGCACGTTCGGGAGTCGTGATATCGCCATTACCTATGATGGGAATATGCATCCTCGGGTTGTTCTTGACTTCTCCTATGAGTGTCCAGTCAGCTTCTCCCGTATACATTTGTGCTCGTGTGCGTCCGTGTATGGTCAGAGCCTGTATGCCGCAATCTTGCAGTCGTTCGGCCAGATCGACAATGATTTTATGATTGTCATCCCAACCCAGACGTGTCTTGACAGTAACGGGTATATTCACTGCATTGACAACAGCCCGGGTGATTTCCAGCATTTTTTCCGGATTCTGTAACATACCGGCTCCCGCACCTTTTCCGGCAACGCGTTTCACCGGACAGCCGAAATTTAGGTCTAATACATCGGGATGTCCTTGTTCTACGACAATTTTGGCCGCTTCAACCATCGGTTCTACTTCTTTGCCATAAATCTGGATGACAACCGGCCGTTCGTCGTCACACACCTGAAGTTTCTGCAGGCTGCGGTTGACCAGTCGTATAAGTGCATCTGCCGCTACAAATTCCGAGTATACCATTGAGGCTCCCATTTTTTTACACAGAAGGCGGAATCCTATGTCCGTTACATCTTCCATTGGAGCCAGAAAAACCGGATAACGGTCAAAAGTAATATTTCCTATTTTCATCATACTGACAAAGATATAATATTCTGCTTAAATAGGCAAATACACGACGGACGTGTGTCTGCATGATTACGGAAGAATGATGACGGTTGGGCTGTCGTGAATGACGTTTCATCCTGTTTATTGCAGGTTTCAGTCATTTTCTACTTTTATTGCCATTCCGTGCAATATAAAAAATACAGAACCCGTTTTCTGTTGTCGTTGAACGGGCGCCTGTCGGTATTGCAGGTTGATGAGATAGTCTATTTCTTCTCGGAAAACAAACTAACCTATGCATGTACATTTCAGGGGAAACATCTGATTGTTGATAAAACGTTGAGCCAGTTGGAAGACGAACTGGATCCTTCGCGTTTTTTCAGGGTCAACAGACAGTTTGTGCTTTCTGTGGATGTCATCAAGCGTCTGGAGCCTTATTTTAATAATAAGTACCATATTTATATATTTCCTGAATTTCAAGGTGAGATATATGTAAGCAGGGAGAAAATAACCCTGTTGAAAAATAGGCTGGATTATTGAGAGTATATTCTTATCTGCGGATTTGCATGGGATTTTGAGATTTTCCTGTGTAATGGTATTGTTTGCCACGGTATATTCTAGGAAGAATATCCGTAAAAGTTCAAGGATGTACTGGAGATATTGTTTTTCTGTCTGTCTGTTTTCCGTCTGTTTGTCTGTGGAAACAGTAAGTGCCGGGCAACAGGCCATACCGGTTGTTTCGGGGGTAGAAACTTCTGTTTTTTCCATCGTTTCATTATCGCCTTTTGCCTTTCTTCTTTCTATCCAACGGCTGACTGCCTGTCTGATAACCTGTTTGAGTTCTTTCATCTTTGTCTGTTTTTATACAAAGATACGACATGGCCGGAAGAGGATAGGCTATTTTTGTCGTTTGTGGTCATCTGTCGTCTTTTATGGTTCTTTTTTGTCGTTTTCAAGTATTTTTGGTCCCTGTGTTTTTCTTGAGTGTGATTTTTCGTAGGAGAAAAGCAGGCAGGGAACGGGGTTTCCGGATCAGGTGTGGGGTGGTTTTGCTCTTTCCCAAGGAGACCAATCCCATAAAAATGCCTCACCTCTTCATTTTATATTGTAATAGTCTGATTATTAATTTATTATAGGTGAATAACCATCCTTCACCATCCTTATGTCATCCTGTGTTCCTAAAATCTTAATTTGTAAATAAAAACAATAGTTTAACCCTTTCGAAGCCTGGCTTACTTGGGAAAAAGTAAGGCTTACTTTCGGAAAAGTAAGGTTTACTTTTTTTAAAGTAAGCTTTACTTTTTTAAAAATGTCCTGAATTTTGATTTATGTAAATTGGTTGTTGAAGAGTTAAAAAGTCTGTCGGATACAGAAATGAAGGGGTGGTGAAGGAGTGGTGAAGGATCTCTTTCACGCCGTATCCCTTATCAGTAAAGGGAAGTGAAGAGGTGAAGGAGTTTTGGCAAGAAACAGTAAAGGGAGATATCAAGAGGATGAATGAATAGCAGTCTTTTTGTATGGCAGATAAAAAAATCGGATTATGAAAAGGTATAGTTTGGGGAGAATATGGAAGAAGTGGATTCACTTGCCCAAATAAAATCCTCCTGTATTTAGCAGAAGACTAAGATCATAGTGGCTTATTCCGAAAATGACAGTTTTATTTGTCAATATGTCTGGCTTTGTGTATATTTGTACTGTTTGGTTTTTATATTATATAAATGAGAAAATACCCGGTAGGCATACAAAGCTTTGAGGAACTCCGTAAGGGGAATTACGTCTATGTGGACAAGACGGCCTTGATCCACAGGCTGGTGGAGAGTGGCAAATATTATTTCCTGAGCCGTCCCCGCCGGTTCGGGAAGAGTTTGTTGGTTTCTACCTTGGAAGCTTATTTCCAGGGTAAGAAAGAGCTTTTCGGAGGACTGGCCATGGAAAGGTTGGAGGATGAATGGGCGGAGTATCCGGTCCTGCATGTGGATCTTAATACTAAAAAATATGAAAATCATTCTTCGCTTGATGAAATACTGAACCAGCATCTTGAAAAATGGGAGGCTGTTTATGGTGACGAGAAAAACGACCGGTCGCCTGAAGAGCGTTTTTCTTATATCATAGAAAAAATCAGTACGGTGACCGGCCGCAATGTCGTTATCCTTATTGATGAGTATGACAAGCCCATGCTCCAGGCCATTGGCAATGAGGAACTGCTGGCAGACTATCGCAATACGCTGAAAGCCTTCTACGGGGTCATGAAGAGCTGTGACAGTTACATCAAGTTTGCCCTGTTAACCGGTGTGACCAAATTCAGCAAGGTCAGCGTGTTTAGCGACTTGAATAATCTGATGGATATTTCCCTGTCCGACCGGTTTGCCAATATCTGCGGGATAACCGAGGAAGAACTTTATAGGGATTTCAGGGAAGACATCCTGGAGCTTGGACAAAGAAACGGGATGGGAGAAAAGGAAACCAAAACCGCGCTGAAAGAGAGGTATGACGGCTATCATTTTGTGAAAGACGGCGATGATATTTACAACCCGTTCAGCCTGTTGAATACGTTTGCAGAAATGAAGTTCGGAAGTTACTGGTTCGAGACCGGTACTCCGACGTTTCTGGTGAAGTTGCTCCAACATAGCGGGTACGACTTGCAGCGGCTGGCCAAAGAGATGGCCTCGGTTGATTCGTTGGGCGGTATAGACCACATGAACACCAACCCTGTACCTATCCTTTACCAGAGCGGTTACCTGACCATCAAGGGGTACGACAGTGAGTTCCAGGTTTATTATCTGGGTTTTCCCAACCGGGAAGTGGAAGAAGGTTTTACCCGTTTCCTGTTGCCCTGCTATGCCCATCTTGAAACAGGCAATCCTTCCTTCGAGATCATGAATTTCGTCAAGGATGTCCGTCAGGGTGATGCGGATGGTTTCCTGAGACGCCTGCAAAGTTTTTTTGCAGACAGTCCCTATGAGTTGGCGCGTGATCTTGAACTGCACTATCAGAACGTGCTTTTCATCGTGTTCAAGCTGTTGGGTTTCTATACTCAGGCCGAATACCATACTTCCCATGGCCGCATAGACCTGTTGGTGAAAACGGACAAGTACATTTACGTGATGGAGTTCAAGTTGGACGGCAGTGCCGAGGATGCCTTGCAGCAGATAGATGACAGGCACTATGCCCGGGCTTTTGCTTCCGATCCGCGAAAACTGTATAAGATAGGTGTGAACTTCAGCAGAGAGACCAGAGGCATAGAAGGGTGGCTGGTGGAAGGTTAATGTCCAGTCGACGATAAAACCAATATGAAGCAAGGATTTTCATCTTTTCATTATAGTCAAAAGAGATTACATTAAAAAGCCTGATTGTTTGGTAAAAATTTTTTTTGAGTATATTTGCACTGTCAAGTTTTTACAGACGTGGCCTATAATGAAAAAGCATCAGGTTGAAAACTTTTGAGGAAATCCGTAAGGGGATCTGCTTATATGTGGACAAGATGCATTGTCCGGCAAGTTGGTGGACGGTGTCAGGCATGGTTGTCAGGGCGATTTCTGATGGTTTGAAGTAATCCTTTTGTATTTGATCAAGAGGGCTTGCCAAAGGTGGTCAGGAACTCTGTTCGGAGAACCGGCCATGGTAAGACAGGAGAATGAATGGGGGAGTTCCGGTTTCCTCGTTTTGACCGTTACGATCAGGAATATGGTCGCTTTGAAGTGCGGGATGATATTTTTTTTATGATGATTTTTGTAGGAAAACATTGACGGAATAGACAGAAGGTATAGGGGAATCTGCCGTTGTTGTATTATGCCAAGGTCTATCGAGACAGATATTACAGCAATGGGGAGGTCATTACTGATGAATTCGTTGATAATGGTCATCCTGTAGAGCTTGGTGCCAGTACGGGGATAAATGGTGGATTCCCTTGTGAAGTACTTAAGGATGAAGATCAGCGTAATGACAGCATCTGGACCTCCGATTGCGTGATTGCCGTTGACGACATGTCTACTTTTAGTACAGAGGTGGTGCTGGATGAGAATGATCCCGGGACATGGAGCAAGTACGTGGTCGGCAAGTTGTATGAGGATAATGTCAACTTGGGCGAGGAGAATTACACTTGCGTCGGTGATTATGAAAATACATCATTGCAAAGCGGTTGGTACTTCCAATGTTTCAGCCATTGCCAGTATTTCAGGGCTCGTTTTGATGGGAGAACCAGAATGACGTTATATACAGATTCAGGAATATATGACCAGTTCCTGTCCATAGACGGAAGGATCATTGATTTTCTGAAATACAAGCCGGAGCGCCATTTCTCCCATAAGGTGGAGGAAGTTTCTTTTGATACCTCTAAATATACGAGAGGTGTCAAAATGACCGGCGAATGCACGACTTATTATCTGGGCCGTAAATTCTATTGTCGGACGGTATTGACCTTGTATGAGAAGAAGTAGATTCTTGCGGTGGATACCGTCACGTGAAACGCGGATTGTCTAAAAGATGACGGGATGAAAAAAATATACATAAAGAAGTTCCGGGTTATCGTGCTGGTGGCGTGCGTCATGGTGAATATCACCGGTTGCAGCCATGCCGGCAATGTAAAGGATCAGGACTTAGGTGAGGATCTTGCCTGTTTCATTGAATACAGTGAAAGCGGTGATACCCTGAAGGGAGTCAGGCGACTTTCGGACGGGCAAATCATCGTGACGCCGGCCCTATACCGTTCCATTACAGCAGACAGCTGTCTGGTCGTGGCCAGCAAGGGCGACTTTAGCCATGAAGTATGGAAGACGGACGGGACGCGCATCGGCAAGTTTGACACATTCACGGGATTTAAACGCGGATGTTATGTCGGTACCCGTTATCGCATAACGTGCTATTACTTTCCCCGATACGACCTGTTGCTTTGTTCGGACCAGGTAAGGCAAGGCAAACACGGGATCTGCATCAAGGTGGACGGCCGGTGGCAAGTACGCGCTTATGACGGCAAACTGTTGTGGGAGGGCGATGACCAGCCTGCGCAGGAAGATTGGGATCACACTTACGGGACGGAATTTATATTACATGCAGTAATGATGGCTACAGATCTAAACTATCCTCTTTAAGCAAGAAATCGAAAAGACCGATTGTCAGTATGCCGTCTTCGTTGCGCCGTGGCATGATATGGTCTTTGACTATGATTATTTTCTTGAAAGAATCGTTGATGTTTGTAAGCGAGCGTGATTCCTGTATCTCTTTTTCCCTGTCAGGGATAGACAGAGCCGATTGCACGTAATACTTCTTGCTACCCTGACTGGCAATAAAGTCTACTTCAAGTTGGATACGAATCCACTTGCCGTCCTTGTCCTGCTTCTTTATCTCTACCATTCCAACGTCCACACTGTAACCACGCGTAATCAGTTCGTTGTAAATGATGTTTTCCATGATATGCGTCTCTTCCTGTTGGCGCATATCGAGAATGGCATTTCTCAAACCGATGTCCGTGAAATAGTATTTGGAAAGTGTATTGATGTATTTTTTTCCTTTTATGTTATAGCGTATCGCCTTGTTCAGAAGAAATGATTCTGACAGATAGGTGAGATAATTGGCGATAGTCTTGTTGGTGATGTTTACGTTCTTTACACTTTTGAAGGTGTTTGAAAGTTTTGTCGGATTGCATGGGGAACCAATGGACGAAGCCATGAAGAGTACCAATTCGCGCATTTCATTCTCATTTTGCACGTTGTGTCTTTCAATGATGTCCGCCAAATAAACTGTTTCAAACAAGTTCTTTAAATAGTTTATCTTTTTCTGTTCCGTGTTAAAAGACCGAATAAGAGGCAAGCCGCCATAAGTGTAATATTCGCGCCAAGCATCTTGTCTGTCACCGCCAACGGCTGAATAGAATTCCGAAAATGAGAGTGGATTGACATGTATTGTTTCTCCTCGGTCACGAAATTCCGTAGGAATATCTGATGATAGAAAATGAGAGTTGCTGCCTGTGACGTATGTGTCTGCGTTATCAATATGAAGGAAACTATTCAGTACATCTACAAATTCATCCATCAGTTGTACCTCGTCAATGATGATGTAGTACAATTCATTGTCCTTGATTCTGTCATGAACATAATGAAGCATTGCATCCGGATTTCTCAACTCCTTGTTCATTCTGTCTTCTAAGTCAACACGAATGATGTGGTCGTCAGCCACACCATTATTTAATAGATAATGATAGAATAAGACATTCAGCAGGTAAGACTTGCCACATCTGCGGATTCCAGTGACTACCTTGATAAAACCGTTTTGCCGGCTTTCTATCAGTTGTTTAAGATAACGATCCCTTTTGATTTCCTTCATGTCATTCCTAATTTTTGCCATTATTGGCATTTTTTTGTAATACAAATGTAGGACGTTTATTTGATAAACCAAACAAATGCACCTAAAATATGCCAATATTGGCCAACTTTTAGGCGCTGAATTCTTGCATGCCATGATTGCAAGATATACGCTTAAACTTACTATAAGGTATAAGTATCACAGCTATTTCAAAAAGTCCAAGGCGGAATTTATGTTTATCATGATATTTTTCATGAATCAGGCTACCGTTTTTTGAAGTGTTTCTATCTGGAAAAGATCTTCAAACAGATCTTCTTTTGTACATGACAGATCATCTCAAACTCCGGAAGAACCTTAAAAATGTGATGAATTATTTCCGGAAACCGATTATCCCGCTGAAATGTTGTATCTTTGCAGCCAAATGAACAGAAGAATATGACAAGGACTGATTTTGAGATAATGGCGCCAGTGGGTTCACCTGAATCTTTGGCTGCCGCATTACATGCCGGAGCAGATTCCATTTATTTCGGAATCGAAAATCTGAATATGCGTGCGCATTCGGCCAGTACGTTTACCATCAACGACCTGAAGCAGATGGCAAAGACTTGTGCGGAACACGGAGTCAAGAGTTATCTGACGGTCAATACGATCATCTATGGTGAGGACATCCCTTTGATGCATACCATCATTGATGCGGCCAAGGAAGCCGGTATCTCGGCCGTGATCGCTTCAGACGTGGCCGTGATGATGTATTGCCGCCAGGTAGGCCAGGAGGTACATCTTTCAACACAGCTGAACATCAGCAATATTGAAGCGCTGAAATTTTATGCCCAGTTTGCCGATGTGGTGGTGCTGGCCCGTGAACTGAACATGTCGCAGGTAGCCGAGATTTACAGACAGATAGAGGAACAGCATATTTGCGGTCCGAGCGGAGGACAGGTGCGTATCGAGATGTTCTGCCATGGCGCGCTGTGTATGGCTGTGAGCGGAAAGTGTTACTTGAGCCTGGACAATACGGGACGTTCGGCCAATCGGGGAGCCTGCATGCAGATCTGCAGAAGAGGCTACTTGGTGAAAGACCGCGAAACCGGTATAGAACTGGAAGTAGACAACAAGTACATCATGAGCCCGAAGGATCTGAAAACCATCCGCTTCATAGACAAGATGATGAAGGCTGGTGTCCGCGTGTTCAAGATCGAAGGCCGTGCCAGAGGTCCCGAGTATGTGGATACGGTGGTGCGCTGCTATAAGGAAGCCATCCAGAGCGTGCTGGACGGAGACTTTACGGAAGAGAAAAAGGATGCCTGGGACGAGCGGCTTAAACGTGTGTTCAACCGTGGATTCTGGGACGGTTATTATCAGGGACAGTGGTTGGGCGAATGGACCAAGAATTATGGTTCTGCCGCTACGGAAAAGAAAGTGTACGTGGGCAAGGTCATTAAATATTTTTCGAATCTGAGCGTAGGTGAATTCCAGATTGAGGCTTCTGATTTGAGTGTGGGTGACAAATTGCTGATTACCGGACCAACCACGGGAGCCATGTTTCTGGATCTGGAAGAAGTGCGTTATGATCTGAAGCCCGTACAGACGGTCAGCAAAGGCATGCGTGTTTTGTTTAAAGTTCCGGACAAAATACGGCCCAGTGACAAACTGTACAAGTTGGTAAAGGTGGAAACCGAGGATTAAATCAATAGGAGCAGGATATTCCTTTTTAAATATTTTAATTGAAATGGCATTTTTTTTAAAAGGAAATGCCATTTTAATTTATCTTTTCTTATCTTTGCAAGAAGTATGTTACATATTTACAACGATAAATGAGTCCTTTGAATTTCACTCATCTTTTAGCACAAACGGTGACAGATCTGTCAGAAAGCAGTTCTTTAAAAGGTTTGTTTCATGAACATCAGGATGGAGACCCCATTCCTTCAGGAAAAGTCTTGCATGAGATCATCGAATTATGCCGTGCCATTCTTTTTCCCGGTTTTTATGGAAAATCCAGCGTTAACCATCACACGATAGCCTATCATATCGGCGTCAATGTGGAACGTTTGTATAACTTGTTGACAGAGCAGATACAGGCCGGTTTGTGTTTTTCAAGGGAATTGGATGAAGAAAATGCTTCAGAATTTCCAAGTTGTGATCTTTATAGAGAAAAATCCATAGCTTTGGCCGGACAGTTCATTTCGCGTTTGCCTTATCTCCGTGAGATATTGGGTACGGACGTGGAGGCGGCTTACAACGGCGATCCGGCTGCGGAAAGTTATGGCGAGATCATCAGTTGTTATCCTATTATCAAGGCTTTGAGCAATTACCGTATTGCACATGAATTGCTGGTACTCGGTGTGCCTCTCATTCCCCGTATCATTACGGAAATGGCCCATTCCGAAACCGGTATCGACATTCATCCCGGTGCCCGTATCGGCCATCATTTCACGATTGACCATGGTACAGGCGTGGTGATTGGAGCAACTTGTATCATCGGCAATAATGTGAAACTGTACCAGGGGGTCACTTTGGGTGCGAAAAGTTTTCCGCTGGATGAAAACGGTAATCCTATCAAAGGTATTCCGCGTCATCCCATACTGGAAGACGATGTGATCGTATATGCCAATTCCACCATACTGGGGCGTATCACTATCGGCAAGGGAGCCACGATAGGCGGTAATATCTGGGTGACGGAAGACGTGCCGGCCGGCGCACGTCTCGTGCAGAAGAAATACAAATAAAAACAATAACTAAATATTTTTTATAAAAGCTATCCATAGAACGAATTAAAATGGAAACTGAATTTGAACTCATCGCCAAAACGTTTCAGGGTCTGGAAAACGTATTGGCTAAAGAGCTGACAGACCTGGGCGCCAACAATATACAGATAGGACGCCGTATGGTCTCCTTTACGGGTGACAAGGCATTGATGTATCGTGCAAACTTCGCGTTGCGTACAGCAATCCGTATCCTTAAACCCATCAAACATTTCAAGGCTATGTCGGCCGATGAAGTATATGAGGCCGTAAAAGCAATAGACTGGTTGAAGTATTTGAACAATGAAACCAGCTTTGCTGTGGATTCTGTGGTTTTCTCCAAGGAATTCCGTCACAGCAAGTTTGTAGCCTACAAGGTTAAAGACGCCATTGTCGACTTTTTCAGAGAAAAGACAGGTTCGCGTCCGAATATCCGTGTGACAAATCCTGACTTGCAGTTGAATATCCATATTGCGGAAAATGACTGTACGCTTTCACTGGACAGTTCCGGTGAATCATTGCACCGCAGAGGATACCGTCAGGAAGCAGTGGAAGCACCGCTTAATGAAGTGCTGGCTGCCGGTATGATTCTGATGACCGGTTGGCATGGCGAATGTGATCTGATTGATCCGATGTGTGGATCAGGCACCATTCCTATCGAAGCTGCCCTGATCGCGCGTAATATTGCCCCCGGTGTGTTCCGCAAGCAGTATGCATTCGAAAAATGGGCTGATTTTGATCAGGAGCTTTTTGATGCCATTTATAATGACGATTCTGCCGAGAAGGAGTTTGAACATAAGATATATGCTTACGACAATAACCGTAACGCCATAGAAATAGCCACCAAGAATGTCAAGGCTGCCGGTCTGACAAAGGATATTGAAATCAACCTTCAGGATTTCCATAAGTTTACGCAGCCGGCTGAAAAGAGTATCATCATTACTAATCCTCCTTACGGCGAGCGTATCTCAACACCTGACCTGTTGGGGTTGTATAAGATGATCGGTGAGCGTCTGAAACATCAGTTCCAGGATAATGAAGCCTGGATATTGAGTTATCGTGAAGAATGTTTCGAGCAGATCGGCCTGAAGCCTTCGCTGAAGATACCTCTTTATAATGGCTCTTTGGAGTGCGAGTTCCGCAAATATCAGATATTCAGTGGTAAATATAAGGAAGCCCGTGCTGAGGGACGTGAAATCAAGACTGCCGAAGACCGTCGTCAGATGGCTGAGAAAAAGCGTTTCAAGATGCATCGTGAATTCAAAAAGGCCATTGATGAAGTAGAAGAGGATGATGACAGCAGATATGGCAAGAAACGTCCGTCACGTTTTGACGGACGCGACAGCAGAGACGGGCGTTCACATGAAAAACGTACGTTCAAGCGTGAAGGCAAATCATTCGACAAGGGACGCAAACCGTATAGCAGAAACCGTAAAAACGACCGTTATGACGATGACGAAGATTAAGTTATGTCTGATATTGTCGTTCTTTTCAATTATGGCCATGGCTCAGGAAAAGAAAAGCTTTACATTGAATGACCTGCTTCCGGGAGGTGATACATTTTATGGATTACAGCCTGAGAACATGTTTACTACATGGTGGGGGGATCAGTGTATAGAGACTTCTTTGGACGAATGTCGGGTAATTTCGGCTAAGAATGGGAAAAAGACCGTACTCTTTTCTCTGGACCAGCTTAACGGATGGCTGGGAGGTGAGGAGAAACCGGTAGTCAGAAGTTGCTATAATCTGGAATTCCCTTATGCCGAGCAACCGTATGTGTTGGTGAAGACACCGTCCAAGTGGTATCTGGCAGATTTCCGCAAGGGAAAGACCGTCTGGACACAGGATCGTCAGGAAGGTCTGACACATGGCGACTGGTGTGCATCATCGCGCGCTTTGGCCTATAACTATCAGCACAATCTTTATGTGCAGGATGCTGAAGGCCACCGTATGGCTGTTTCTACCGACGGAAGCAATGATCTGGTTTACGGTCAGAGCGTACACCGTGATGAGTTCGGTATTTATAAAGGTACATTCTGGAGTCCAGACGGACAGCTTTTAGCTTTTTACCGTATGGATCAGAGCATGGTGCCGGATTATCCGCAGGTTGATATCACTACCCGGATAGCTACGACCTATTCTTGTAAATATCCGATGGCCGGTGAGAAAATGCACAAGGTAACAGTGGGTGTGTTCAATCCTTCTACCCAAAAGACAGTCTGGTTGCAGGCTGGTGATCCGACGGACCGTTATTTTACTAATGTGACCTGGAGTCCTGACAGCAGAAAGATCTATATGATAGAAGTGAACCGCGAACAGAATGAAGCCAGCCTGATGTGTTATGATGCACAGACCGGAAAGAAAGAGGCTTGTCTGTATACGGAACGTCATCCTAAATATGTAGAACCTATGAACGGTTTGCTTTTTCTGCCCTGGAACAGTAGTCAGTTCATCTATCAGAGCCAGCGTGACGGATATAATCACTTGTATCTGTTTGATTTGTCAAAGAAGGCAAAGGGAGAGTGGAAAAACAAGGCCGGACATGACGGCCAGTGGCTGGAGAATGTCAAAGTGACTCAGTTGACTTCCGGTGAATGGGTGGTCAAGAAGGTTCTGGGATTCAATGAGAAGAATAAGAGCATTCTGATTTGCAGCAACGAAAAACATCCTATTCAGTCTGATATTTACAGCGTGAAGATAGCCGACGGTTCACGGAAGCTGTTGGATTGCGGCGAAGGCGTGCATTACGGCAAGCTGAGTGCCAGTGGTACTTATATCGTCGATTCATACAGTTCACCCAAGGTACCCAGAAGCATCAACCTGACAGAGACAGGCAAAGGTCAATCTGTTAATCTGCTGACTGCGGAAGATCCATGGAAAGATTATAACGTACCGGAAATCACTGGCGGCAGTATCAAGGCTGCAGACGGAAAAACCGATCTGTATTATCGTATGGTGAAGCCTGTGAATTTTGATCCGGCCAAGAAATATCCTACTGTGGTTTACGTATACGGAGGACCGCATGCACACAATGTAGATGCGAGCCGTAACTATCTGACCCGCGGATGGGAAATCTATATGGCTCAGAAAGGTTATCTCATTTTCGTACTCGACAACAGAGGCTCTGAATTCAGGGGTATAGATTTTGAGAATGTGACCTTCCGTCATTTGGGCGTGGAAGAAATGAAAGACCAGATGGAGGGCGTAAAATACCTGAAATCATTGCCTTATGTGGATGCAGACCGTATTGGTGTGCACGGATGGTCTTTCGGTGGTTTCATGACCATCAATCTGATGCTGACTTATCCCGACGTGTTCAAGGTTGGCGTAGCTGGCGGACCGGTTATTGACTGGCAGTATTACGAAGTGATGTATGGCGAACGCTATATGGACCGTCCACAGGATAATCCGGAAGGTTACAAGGGCAGCAACCTGCGCCTGAAGGCTCCTGAGCTGAAAGGCAAACTTCAGATTATCATAGGTTATAATGATCCGGTTTGTGTACCCCAGCATACCCTTTCGTTTATGCGGGCTTGCATAGATGCCGGCAAACAGGTGGATTTCTTCACTTATCCGGGTGATGAACATAATATGTTCGGTATGGACCAGGTGCATCTGCACGAAAGGATTACCCAGTATTTTGAGGATTATTTAAAATAAACATTCAGGAATTCAAAAATAGACAGGATTATGAAACTTTTACTGTTGGGAAGCGGAGGGCGTGAACATGCTTTGGCATGGAAGATTGCGCAAAGTCCGAAAGTGGAAAAACTTTATATAGCACCGGGAAACGCTGGTACGGCAGAAGTGGGCGAGAATGTAGCCATCAAGGCTGACGATTTCGACGGTATAGGCCGGTTCGTGCTGGAGCATGCTGTAGATATGGTGGTTGTAGGCCCTGAAGATCCGTTGGTGAAGGGGGTTTATGATTATTTCAAGTCAGACAGCCGGTTGGCAAATATTCCGGTGATTGGTCCTTCTGCAAAGGGAGCCGTACTGGAAGGAAGCAAGGACTTTGCCAAGGGCTTTATGAAACGTCACCAGATCCCGACGGCAGCCTACCGCACTTTTACGGGAGAAACTCTGGAGGAGGGACTTCAGTTCCTGGAAACGCTTCGTCCGCCTTATGTGTTGAAAGCAGACGGCTTGTGTGCAGGAAAGGGTGTGCTGATCGTTCCTACACTTGAGGAAGCCAGAAAGGAACTTCAGGAAATGCTCGGAGGCATGTTCGGAAAGGCATCTGCTTCTGTCGTTATCGAGGAGTTTCTTAGCGGCATCGAATGTTCTGTATTTGTATTGACTGACGGTAAGAATTACAAGATTCTGCCTGAGGCCAAGGATTATAAGCGTATCGGTGAGCATGATACGGGCCTGAATACAGGTGGTATGGGTAGTGTGTCACCGGTACCGTTTGCAACCAAGGAATGGATGCAGAAGGTGGAAGACCGGATCATCAGACCGACTGTAGACGGACTGGCAGAAGAGGGAATCGATTATAAAGGATTCATTTTCTTCGGTCTGATCAATGTAGACGGTGAACCTATGGTGATTGAATATAATGTCAGAATGGGTGATCCGGAAACAGAATCTGTAATGTTGCGTATCAAGAGTGATATTGTAGACCTGTTTGAAGGTGTGGCTCAAGGTAATCTTGACGAAAAAGAACTGGTGACCGATCCGCGAAGTGCCGTATGCGTGATGCTTGTTTCTGGTGGTTATCCGGAGGCTTATGAAAAAGGATTCCCCATTACGGGTACCGATGAAGTGGAAGACAGTATAGTGTTCCATGCCGGTACAGCCATGAAAGAAGGACAACTGGTAACGGCCGGCGGGCGTGTGATTGCGGTAAGTTCTTATGGTGAGAATAAGGAGGAAGCTCTCCGGCAGTCTTTCACGCAGGCTCAGAAAATCAAATTCGACAAGAAATATTTCCGGTCTGACATAGGCCAGGATTTATAATGATGAATCAGAAAAATAAAATTCAGACTATAGTGGCGACGAGCGGTTTTATACTGCCCGTCGCCGCTTTAATTGCAACCCTGCTCTGGGTGGCAGAGAATGTTTATGACTGGAGCAGGCTGTTGGGATGGCTTTTTTGCGGAATAAATACTTATCTTTGGATTGAAACCAACAATACCCATGCTCTGATGCGAGTAAGAAGTCTTATGACTCCGTCGCTTTTTGCACTTCTTGTCGGTATTACGGTTTACCTTCATCAGTTGCAGGATGCCTGGTTTGTCTGTACGTTTATGCTGATATCCTATTATCAGCTTTTCCAGAGCTATCAGAATCCATCTGATGTAGGGGCAGTCTTTCATGCTTTTCTGTGTATCGGTCTGGGCAGTCTGTTTTTTCCTCAGTTGCTTTATTTTGTACCGTTTTATTTGTGGTATTCTGTTGTCTTTCTCCGGTCGCTTTCTTTGCGGGGCTTTTGTGCCGCTTTGGTTGGGGTTGTCTTGCCATACTGGTTTGCCGGAGCTTACTGTCTTGCAGCAGGAAAAACAGGCTGGCTGTTGGAGCATTTTAGCCGGTTGATCGTATTCCAGCCTTTTGACCGTATGCTTTATGCCAGTCTCAGTGTGACTGATATGATTTCACTGGCGGTGTTGGTCTTTTTGGTTCTGATAGGTAGCGGGCATTATTTAAAAACCTGTTTTAATGACAAGATCAAGACACGTATGTTTTATTATCTGATCATAGCTCAGGAACTGCTTCTTTTGATCTTCATATTGCTTCAGCCTGTTCATTTCAGAATGCTGTATGTTTTGTTTCTGATGAATACGGCTCCGATTCTTGCCCATTATTTTGTTTTTGCCAAAGGACGTTTCAGTCTTATTTTGTTTCTTTGCATGTTGATGTCGTTTTTTATTATAGCAGTTTTGAATTTATGGATACCGTTATAGAGCTTCTGATACAGTATGGATACTGGGGCATGTTTATCGCTGCGTTTATTGCAGGAAGTGTGTTTCCGTTCAGTTCGGAGGCTGTGATGGCTGGGTTGCAACTGGCCGGCCTGAATCCGATGTCCTTGCTTATCTGGGGTACTTTGGGCAATGTGGCTGGCAGCATGTTTAATTACTGGATAGGCAGTCTGGGAAAGATGGAATGGATTGAGAAATATCTGCATGTGAAAAGAGAGAAGGTGGAAAAGACTCAGGCCTGGATGGAGAAACGCGGTGCCTGGATGGGTGTGCTTTGCTTTCTGCCGATTCTGGGTAGTGTGATCGCTGTCACAATGGGATTTATGAGGGCCAATCCTTTTATCAGCCTGCTGGCCATATTTATCGGCAAACTGTTAAGGTATGCCATTCTGGTTTATGCCATTTCATTTATTTAATATTCAAAGCATGAGAAAAATTGCCTTATTGATAGCGGCGTTCGGTTTTCTTTTGATAAATCTGGCCGCGTGTGGAAACCGTCGGAATGCGGAAGGAGAACGACCAAAAGTGATGGTTTCGATAGAACCGTTGAGATGTTTGACAGAGCAGATTGCCGGAGATTACTTTCAGGTAGAGACCATGGTACCTAAGGGAGGTAGTCCAGAAACTTATGAACCTTCTCCACGACAGATGATGCATTTGCAGGAAAGCAAGGTCTATTTGGCGGTAGGAGATTTGGGCTTTGAGAAAACATGGTTGGATAAGTTTAAGGAGAATGCACCGGACGTGTCGTTTGTCAACACTTCAGGCCGGCAGGCTGCCAATGCAGATCCTCATGTATGGACGTCATACCGCCGTTTGATCAAGATGGCCGGGGTTATTTGTGAGGCATTGTGTGATGCGGATCCTGAACATCAGGAGTATTTTAAGGCCAATCTGAAGAAAACCGTTTCTTCGTTAGAAACAGCCGATCAGGAGGTACAACGGGAATTACAGTCTGTACGGCAGCGTGCGTTTCTGATATATCATCCTACACTGACTTATTTTGCAGAAGATTATGGGCTGATGCAAATAGCCATAGAGAATGAAGGCAAGGAGCCTTCCCCCCAGCGTCTGGCAGAACTGATAGAACAATGCCGGAAAGAGAACGTTGGTGTTATCTTTATTCAGGAAGAATTTGACCGTAAGAATGCGGAGCTGATCGCCAGAGAGACTCGTACGCAACTTGTTTCGATCAACCCGTTGGCGTATGACTATGATAAGGAACTTCGGCAAATCGCAAAAATATTAAGCAAGCAATGAGTGAACCGGTATTAGTGGAACTGAAAAATGTAGCCGTATCTTATGGGCGAAAACAAGTTTTGCGCGATGTCAGCCTGACTGTCAGGGAGAGAGACTTTCTGGGTATTATCGGGCCAAACGGAGGTGGAAAAACAACTTTGGTCAAGACGATTCTGGGACTGCTGCCGGTGACGGAAGGGACATTGACTTTTTATTCAGAAGGCAAGCCGGTGCAGGGTATTTCTATAGGTTATCTGCCTCAGTATAATCAGATTGATAAGAAATTTCCGATAACGGTTTATGACGTGATATTGTCCGGTCTGAAGAAGAAATGGTGGAAAAGCTATTCGAAAGCCGATCATGAAGCCGTCCGTTCCATGTTGAAAAGAATGGGTGTAGAAAATATGGCCGACCGTCCTATTGGTGCTTTGAGCGGCGGACAGATACAGCGTGTATTGTTGGGGCGCGCCATTATTTCCAGACCGGAAATGGTTATTCTGGATGAACCCAATACTTATATGGACAAACAGTTTGAAAGCCAGCTTTATTATATCCTGGAGGAAATAAACAAGGAGTGTGCCGTGGTGCTGGTCAGTCATGATATAGGTGCGGTGCTTCAGAATGTCCGTTCGATAGCCTGTGTCAATGAAACATTGGATTATCATCCGGATACCGAATTGCCGGATGGTTGGCTGGAAGAAAAATTGAATTGTCCTATTGATCTGGTCGGTCATGGTAATATGCCGCATCGCGTTCTTAAATGCCACAAACATCGTTAAATCTGTGGTATAATGTTTTAAAGTTAGAAAAAGAGCGGTTGAAAACGAAAAAAGTTACTAATTTTGTGCTTTCAATGTAAATTTATAAATTATATATTTTAAAGATCAAAACAATGAAACAGTTCAAACTTGTAGACAACCTTATCGGTTGGGTTACATTTGCTGTCGCTGCTTTCGTGTATTGTTCCACGATAGAACCGACAGCCAGCTTTTGGGACTGTCCGGAATTTATTACGACCGGCTATAAGCTGGAAGTAGGACATCCGCCCGGCGCTCCTTTCTTTATGTTGACAGCCAATTTGTTTTCACAGCTTGTCAGTGATCCTTCTCAGGTGGCCAAAATGGTGAATACCATGTCTGCGCTTTTCAGTGCGATGTGTATCATGTTCCTTTTCTGGAGTATTACGCATCTGGCCAGGAAACTGTTATGTAAGGATACAGATGAGATGACCTTTGGCAAACTTCTGACTATTGAAGGATGCGGTCTGGCCGGTGCTTTGGTCTATACCTTTAGTGATACATTCTGGTTTAGTGCCGTAGAAGGTGAGGTTTATGCTTATTCTTCATTGTTTACCGCCATTGTATTCTGGTTGATATTGAAGTGGGAAGATCATGCAGACGAACCGCATAGCGACCGCTGGCTGGTTCTGATTGCTTATCTGACCGGTCTTTCTATCGGCGTTCACTTGTTGAACCTGTTGTGTTTGCCGGCAATCGTACTTGTATTCTATTACCGCAAGAACCCCAATGCCAATCTTAAAGGATCACTGTGGGCGCTTGTGGCTTCGTTCATATTGGTGGCTGCCGTGCTTTATGGTATCGTACCGGGTATTGTGAAAGTGGGCGGATGGTTTGAACTGTTCTTTACGAATACTTTGAAGATGCCGTTCAACACCGGACTGATTATTTATATATTCTGTCTGATTGCCATTGTATTGTGGGCTATATGGGAAACTCAGGCCCAGCGTAGCCGTAAGCGGATGAATATCTCTTATCTGCTGGCCATAGGCATGTTGGGTATTCCTTTCTACGGTCATGGCTGGAGCAGTCTGATTATTGGTATTATAGTGTTGGCTTGTGTGGCTTTTGTGATCAACAGAACGATAGAGGGCAAACCGCTGGTCAGCCCGCGTGTGATGAACACGTCTCTGTTGTGTATGCTGATGATCATGATCGGATATTCCACTTATGCTGTAATCGTGATCCGTTCTACTGCCAATCCGCCGATGGACCAGAATTCTCCGGAAGATGTGTTTACGCTTGGACAGTATCTTAACCGCGAACAGTATGGTACGCGTCCTTTGTTCTATGGACCTGCCTATACTTCACGTATGGAACTGGAAGCTACGGATGAGGGTTATTGTGTTCCCAAAACCAAGCAGGGAGCTCCGGTATATCAGCGTGTGGAGAAACATTCGGCTGATGAAAAGGATGCTTATGAAATTGTCAGACATGATATGGAATATGTCTATGCGCAGAATATGCTGTTCCCGAGAATGTATTCTGACCGTCATGCCCAGGCTTATGAAGAATGGATGGGAGGAGTAGACGGCAAGGAAGTGCCTTGTGACCAGTGTGGACAGACCGTGATGGTGAAAGTGCCTTCACAGTTTGAAAATCTGCGTTTCTTCTTCAGTTATCAGTTGAACTTCATGTACTGGCGTTATTTCATGTGGAATTTTGCCGGTAGACAGAATGACATTCAGGGTAACGGTGAACTGGAACATGGAAACTGGATTTCCGGTATTCCGTTCCTCGATAATGCCCGTTTGGGAGATCAGGACAAATTGCCCAGTGAGTTGAAGAACAACAAGGGACATAATGTCTTCTATTGTTTGCCGTTGTTGCTCGGTTTGCTAGGATTGTTCTGGCAGGCTTACAAGAATCAGGAGGGAGTCAAACAGTTCTGGGTGGTATTTTTCCTGTTCTTTATGACAGGTATTGCCATTGTGATTTATCTGAATCAGACACCGCTTCAACCTCGTGAACGAGATTATGCTTATGCCGGTTCATTCTATGCTTTTGCTATTTGGGTCGGTCTGGGAGTTGCAGCAATCGTAGACGGCCTGAAACGTCTGAAGCTGGGTGAGACACCGGCTGCTGTCATTGCTTCGTTGATCGGTATTCTCGTACCGATACAGATGGCCGGACAGACTTGGGATGATCACGACCGTAGCGGAAGATACACTTGTCGTGATTTCGGCCAGAATTATCTGAGTTCACTTGATGAGAAAGGTAATCCGGTGATTTTCACCAATGGTGATAATGATACTTTCCCGTTGTGGTATAACCAGGAAACAGAAGGCTTCCGTACGGATGCACGTGTTTGTAACCTGAGCTATCTGCAGACAGACTGGTATATTGACCAGATGAAACGTCCGGCTTATGATTCTCCGTCATTGCCGATCAGCTGGACCCGTTTGCAATACGTAGCAGGTACGCGTGAAGGTATCCAGGTACATCCTGAGGCTTTGCAGCAGGTGATGGCTTATTATAAGGATGATCCTGAAGGTTTGAAACAGACGATCGGAGAAAACCCGTATGAACTGAAGAATATCATGAAATATTGGGTATTGAATGATAATCCTGATCTGCAGATAATCCCGACAGACAGTATTGTCGTGACGATTGACAAAGAAGCAGTCAAGCGTTCCGGCATGATGATTGCCGCGGATTCCATTCCGGATGTCATGCACATTTCTCTCAAGGGTAAACGTGCCATTTACAAGAGTGAACTGATGATGCTTGAGATGATTTCGCAGGCTAACTGGACTCGTCCGCTTTATATCGCCATGACTGTAGGTTCGGAAAATTATGGTCATTTGGGAGATAACTTCGTACAGGAAGGTCTGGTTTACCGTATTACACCATTCGACACCAAGCAAAGTGGAAAGACGGTAGATACGGAACGTATGTATAACAACCTGATGAATAAGTTCAAGTTCGGCGGTTTGGACAATCCGGACATCTATCTTGATGAGACGGTATGGAGAATGTGTCTGACACATCGTCGTCTGTTCAGTCAGCTGGCTATGGAGCTTATTAAGGAAGGTAAGAAAGACAAAGCGCTTAAAGTGATGGAATATGCCGAAAAGGCTATTCCGGCCAAGACTTTGCCACATAGCATGCAAGGAGGTTCTATCGAGATGGCTAAAGCATGGAATATCTTAGGAAAACCGGCTGAAGCTGAAAAGATAGCAGTAGCTGTAGGAAATACGGCGAAGGAATATATGAACTGGTATTTGAGTCTGAATACATCCCGGTTGATCCAGTCTTCAAGAGACTGTATGATGAACCTTTATGTTCTGGATGAGGTATCAGGTATTCTGGAGAATTGTAAATCTCAAAAAGCTACGGAATATCGTGCTGCTTTGCAGACTTACATGCAGCAGTGTATGGAAAGAGGCGTTCACTTGTAACATAGAAGTTATGTTTATAGAGCAACCATCCGTCTTTTTGAGGTGGATATATCCTAAGGCCCTATGGCGCATGAGCAGAAAGAAGAAGGTCGTTTATCTGACATTCGACGATGGTCCGATACCTGAGGCCACGCCTTTCATTCTGGATACGTTGGATCGTTACGGTATAAAGGCGACTTTCTTCATGGTTGGTGATAATGTCCGGAAATACCCGGATATGTATGATATGGTGGTCAAACGGGGTCATCGCATAGGCAATCATACATACAATCATATCAGCGGATTCAGGCATTCAAACAAGGAGTATCTGGAGAATGCTGACAAGGCAAATGCCTTGCTTCATACCAATCTGTTCAGACCGCCTCATGGTTGGATGAGATTATTACAGTTTAAACTGCTGCGCAAGCATTACAGAATCGTGATGTGGGATGTGGTGACACGGGACTATAGCAAGTGCATGACTGCTGAGGACGTGGTGAACAATGTCAAACGCTATACCCGTAACGGCTCCATCATTACGTTTCACGATTCATTGAAGAGCATCAATAAGCTGCATACCGCATTACCGGAATCTTTGGAATGGTTGATAGCTCAGGGGTATCAATTCAAAGTGCTCGAATAAGAATGGACAATACAGATGTAATTTCTGCTGATATGATAAAAGCCGAGGCTAATGACCTCGGCTTTTCTGCTTGTGGTATGGCCAAAGCCGGTCCGGTCAGTACTGACCATGGTGATTTCTTCAGGAAATGGCTGTTAAAAGGCTGTCAGGCCGATATGGCGTATATGGAATGCCATACTGATAAAAGGCTGGATCCTACGCTCCTGATGGAGCGTGCGACAACGGTTGTTTCTGTCGCATTGAATTATTTTCCTTCCAGACAGATTCCGTCTTCCGGTTTGCAACTATCCTGGTATGCTTACGGAAAGGATTATCATGATGTGATGAAAGAAAAACTGTACCAGCTTTTAAACCGGATTCAGTGCAGGGCTGGTTTTTCTGTCAACGGAAGGGCATTTTGTGACACGGCACCCGTTCTGGAGAAATATTGGGCTTGTCAGTGTGGGATAGGCTGGATAGGCAAACATACCCAGCTGATTGTGCCTCATGCTGGCAGTACCTTCTTTTTGGGAGAACTGTTGTTGGATTGCGTGGCAGACCATTATGACAAGCCGATCCAAAGAGACTGTGGTACTTGCAGACGATGTGTCGAGGCCTGTCCGGTAGGTGCTTTAATACCGACTGAGGGATTGGATGCCCGACGTTGTTTGAGTTATCTTACAATAGAAAACAGAGGAGACATTCCGGTTGATGCCGCTTCTAAAATGTATCCTTATTTTTATGGTTGTGACCGATGTCTGAAAGCTTGTCCTCATCTGGCTTTTTCTGAACCCAGTCAGGAGGACGCTTTTTGTCTCAAACCTGAACTGATGGAAATGACAGAAGAAAAGTGGATGAATTTGTCCGTAGATGATTATCGGCGTCTCTTTAAAGGTTCAGCTGTCAAACGAGCCAAATATGAAGGGTTGAAACGTAATCTGGAAGCAATGATGAGAAATAAAAAGTAAAAAGAAATCCGGTAACAGATGTGCTGTTGCCGGACTTTCTTAAAAACTGTATGTTATGCAGTTATAACTGTTATTTAGGCTGTTTGCCGATGTACGCCAAAATACCGCCGTCAACGTAAAGAACAAGACCGTTGACGAAGTTGGAAGCGTCAGAAGCCAAGAATACGGCAGGTCCCTGCAAATCTTCCGGAGTTCCCCAACGTGCAGCAGGAGTCTTGGCTACAATGAAGCTGTCGAACGGATGACGGCTGCCGTCCGGCTGACGCTCACGCAAAGGAGCTGTCTGCGGAGTAGCGATATAACCCGGGCCGATACCGTTACACTGAATGTTGTATTCACCGTATTCTGAGCAGATGTTGCGGGTCAGCATCTTGAGGCCACCTTTGGCTGCAGCGTAGGCAGAAACAGTTTCACGTCCGAGTTCAGACATCATAGAGCAGATGTTGATGATCTTACCATGTCCTTTTTTGATCATACCAGGGATGACAGCCTTGGATACAATGAACGGTGCATTCAGATCCACGTCGATAACCTGACGGAATTCAGCAGCAGACATTTCACACATAGGAATACGTTTGATGATACCGGCATTGTTAACCAGAATATCAATTACGCCTACTTCTTTCTCAATCTGAGCTACAAGAGCATTGACTGCGTTTTCGTCAGTAACGTCGCATACGTAACCGTGAGCTTCGATGCCAAGTTCTTTATAAGCAGCCAAACCTTTGTCTACGAGTTCTTGTTTGATATCATTAAAAACAATTGTAGCACCGCAACGGGCAAAGGCTGTTGCTATACCGAAACCGATTCCGTAAGAAGCGCCTGTTACCAGGGCTATTTTACCTTCCAGTGAGAAATTCTGCAAAAAATTTTTTTCCATATTATTATAATTTAGATAAGATGTTGCCTTTCAAGCAAAGTTAAAAAAAGAAATTGATATACGTGCACAAAATCAGACAGTTTTTTCAAATAGACTGGATTTTATCAGTTTTTTTTTAAAGTGCCGTACATAGAAGTTGGGCTAAGACTTTTTGATATTGGCACTCCAGATCATAATATGCCTGAAGATTCTGATAAATCATTTCCGATTCGGAAAAATAATCGATAAGTGAGCTTTCTCCTCTTTCTACATTTTCTTTCATCATATCCAGTGTTTCATACATGATATCTATATCATACATGCTCATGGCTTTGTCCAGCTTGTGGAATTCATTGATTTGGCTTTCAAGCTGTGCTTTTGCTCGTAGAGTCGCATCTTCGTAACTGAGAGTGGCATTGATGGCTTGAGCTTTGGCTATTTCTACGTTACGCTTATTTGAAAATACAGGAATGGATCCTCCTACTATAAAACCGTGTTCTTTAAGGCCGTCAGCCGTATTTCGTCTGTAGCCTATTTCTATTTTGGGAAGCCAGTTCAGTTTGCTTACCGTTATATTTTTCAGAGCTGCTCGTGAGTCCGTCTCAATCGCTTTCAGACTGGGATTATTGCTTATGGCTTCGTTTATAATCATCCAGATTTCTTCTTTCTCGGGTAGGGGTGGATAGCTTGTCGCTTCGAAAGCAAGCGGCTTGTTGCCATTAAGGGCAAGAAGATCTTGCAGGGCTTTGCGGTGGGCTGCGTCGTTGGTTAGTAAGGCGGTCTGGATGTTCATGCTTTCAATTTTAGTTTTATTGAAATCAATTTTAGAAGCATCGCCTTTTTCTACTTTTTCCTTATACAGTTCCAAAAGTTTGTCCGCGTTCTTTTTTCTTTCGTTGAGCAACATGTTTGTTTTGTTAAGTCTGATGATGTCCAGACATAGTAATTGGGCTTCCAGAAGAATATTTTGCCTTAGTTCCTGTTGGCGCCAGTCTATGGCTTCTTTTTTGATCCTTCCGAAGCGGTTTCTTCCGGTATAGGTTGTGGGAAAGTCAAATCCTTGGGTTATGATTAATTCAGATTCGGCTTGACCTGTTGTTGCTCTGTTGTAGAGTGAACTATATTCAATGGAAGGATCTTCCAGTGTATTGCTGGCATCGATTTCTGCGATAGCTGCTTTATCAGCCATTTTGGCTGCCTGAATGGTCTTGTTGTTTTTTTCTATTTCTTTCAATATTTCATCTATGGTTTGTGATTGGGCAGAAATTGAAAGACTAAATGCGAAAAGAGAAGTCCAAACAATAAAAAGTTTCTTCATTTATGAATGTTTTTGTTTATAAAATAATTATTCTGATAGATGGTTCTTTAAATGGATAATCAAGTAGTGCAAAAATAGAAAAATCTACTTTAATATCATATTTTTCCAAAGGTTTAATGAAATAGGATCGCAGATAAAGACAGGATATTGATCAAAGAATGGAGACTCCAATGTATTTGGAAAGAAAAATGTGGGAAAGTGTTTTGACCTTGAGACTATGTTTTTATGTTTGATAGCATAAAAGGTGCATTATTAGCACTTAAAATTCTTTTTGAAAAATCTTAAAAGTGTATATTTGTAACTAAATCATTAATTATTAACTTAATTTGTTGTTATGAAAAGTCATTTACTTACGTTAGTGGCATTGTGCGGAGCAACAATGTCTTCTATGCCTCTTTGGGCTGCAACAGAGTGGGAAGATCCTACAGTTCAAACAGTTACGATTGATCTTGAAGCAGGTGGTACATATTTCGTCTATCATCCGGCTACTAAGATGTTTATGGTCAATGGTAATTCCTATAATACCCAACTTTCGTTGGCTAAAAAAGGTTTGAAGATAAGAGTCAAACCAGCAGAAGATTCTAGATTTTCTGTTTCAGGTTGGACTTTGGAAATGCCGGATGCACCTGCTAACAACGGTGGAAAGCCCAAATATATCTGGTTGACCGGAGACGGAGCTAATGCCTATGTGGATTTTAACTTGCAGACTGATGGTCATTATGTGTGGAAGATAACCAAGAATGCCGATTCAGATACATACCGTATCAAGATGCCTGATGAGGATCCTAATTTTGGTCTTGAGGCACAGGATGGTTTGTACGCCAATGCTTATATGGGCTGGGACGGCTTGTTGAATGAGGATGGCACAATGAATAATACGGTTGTAATGCCTACTATTGACAAAAACAGTGCCGGTTATGAAAAGGCTGAATTGGACTGGGCTTTTGTGACAGAAGATGAATATGCTCTTTATGAAGCCAAGCTCGTTCTGAAAGACGCTTTGGAATATGCAGTAGAAAAAGAATATACTGATTATGCGAAGTACGAGGAAATTTATAACGGTTCTTCAGCTTCAGTAACAGAAATCACTGAAGCTGCTGAAGCTTTGATCAGTGAAGTTGATACTTGGTTGGCCGGAGGAGCAACGGAAGACAACCCGATTGATATGACAGGGAAGATAAAGAATGCTGATTTTCCTGATGGTGTCAAGGACGGCTGGGACAACAATATGGATATGAGCCGTACTGCAGAAACAGATAAATATTATAATGAAAACGGTGATTTGATGTTCCGTTTTGCTGAAAAATGGGTTGCAGGTGGAAATTCATTGTCAGATCTTTATGTTCAGCAGACCATTAAGGGATTGCCACAAGGTAAATATAGATTGCAGGCTGACGTGATCGGATATCAGCAGTCTGATAATACGATGGCTCCGGAAGAATTGAAGGGTGCTTATTTATTTGCAGACGGTGGTTCTGGAGAAACACGTGTGGAAACACGTACTTATGAATTTACTTCAGATAATCGTCCGGTAGCTCATAATGAAACAGTAGATTTTGTCGTGTTTAACGATGAAGCTACGATCGGTTTCCGTACCATTTCTACCAACATGAACTGGGTTGGTGTAGACAATTTCAAATTGTATTATTTAGGCAAGAGTGATAATTTCGCCAAGTCTGAGTTGCAGAAGACCATAGATGAAGCTTTGGCATATCAGGGCGAATTGGAAGAAAATCAAGCCAAGTACAGTAATGCGGGATACAGTAAGTTTGAGGCTAATTTGGCTTTGGCTCAGGAAGCAATGGGGAATGACCAGCTTACTGAAGACAGTGTGATTGCTGTTCGTTTGTCTTTGATAAAGAGTATAGATAATCTGAAAAATGATGTGGCAGTATATGCTCAGATTATGGATGTGGTTGACGGTAAACTGGATGAGCATATCAATAATTACGAGCCATACGCAGAGTTGTCTGATAATCCGGAAGCCTTTATTAAGATCTATGATTATACGGATGCGGTAGAGGCTGCATATAACAGTGGAGAATTTGATCCTAATGATTTTGACAAATTGTCTGCAAGTATAGACAGTGTATTCCGTGAGGATATTCTGGATATGGTCAATGCCGACTTGACAAATGATCTGTATGGTTTGCTTCAGTCACCTGACTTTACTAATGGAGCGTCAGGATGGAACGGAGGTCCTACAGCCAATAATCACGTGGCAGAAGTCTTCAACAAACAGTATGATGTTTATCAGGAACTTGACGGACTTCCAGAAGGAGCATACAAGATTACGGCCAAAGGATACTATCGTCCAAGTGGTAATGATGTAATTGATGCAGGTTGGGATGACGGTATAACCAATAATGTATATGCTTATCTGTATGGAAATGAAAATACAGTAGCTTTGCATCATATTTGTGATGAGCTTTCAGATACACCATATATTACGAAGGAAGATGGTTCTACCAATGACTATTCTTTTGCAGCTTTGGGTGGAAAATATATTCCTAATGATTTGGCGAGTGCGGAAGTGGCATTTGGTCAGGGTAAATATGCCAATGAAGTTACCAGTGTGGTTCTGGATGGCAAGTTGCGTTTCGGTGTGAGAATGCAGAGCAGTGAGTCTTTGAGTAACAACTGGTCGGCTTTTGATGAATTCCGTATTGTTTATATGGGCAATAGTGTAGAATATTATTTGCCAACCATCTCAACCTTGTATGATGAGGCTTCTGCATTATATACCAAGATTACCGGTTTTGAGGCGTTTGCAACTGTTGATGCTATTACGAAGCTTGAAACTGCAATGACTAATGCCAGCCTGGTTACAGAATCATCTACCATAGAAGAAGCCAAGAGTGTTATCAACGAGTTGACGGAATCCATTTCTTATGCAAACAAGTCAATTGAGGTTGTATTGTCTTTGTCTGATCTCGTTAATGACGTTTACGGAGAACGTGGTGAGAATCTGCAGAATGCGGGTTATGACCTGAGTGCTGTTTATGAAGTTGTTGATGAAGTGTCAGTGACTTTGGAAAATAACGAGATTGAGTCTGTTGAACAGGCTAATGAGTATATTGTACAGATCAACACTTTGTTGACTCAGACTATACAGGGCGGACAGATTGCCGGTGCTTCAAAAGATAATCCGGTTGAGTTGAGTGATCTGATCATTAATCCGGGCTTCTCTATTTATGATGAAGAGTCAGGTGTAACAACAGACAGTGGTGACGGATGGATTCAGGAGCGTGACGGCGGTGATGTGAACTTCCGTATCTCAGCAGGTGAATTCTATAATAACAACAGCTTTGATATTCATCAGACTTTATATGGTTTGACTCCGGGATTCTATAAATTGACTTGTAATGCCTTCTATCGTGAAGGATGGCCAATGGATGCAGCTGCAAAATATCGCGATGATAAGGAACAGTTGAATGCGATGTTGTATGCCGGTCCGGAAGACTCATGGTTTTATACACCGATCATGTCTATCATTGAAGAAGGTCAGCCTACGGCAACTGCATCACAGAACACCAATGTAGCTGATTCTTTGACCACGGAAGAGAATCCTATCGAATACTGGTTCATTCCAAATGCGATGGAAGATGCAGGTCCTGCATTCAATAAGGGATTGTATTCTAACGAGCTTTATTTTGAGGTAAAGGAAGGACAGACTTATGCCAATATCGGTATCCGTAAGGATGAGCATGTAGATGGTGACTGGACTATCTTTGATAACTTCAAGCTCTATTATTATGGTAGCGGAGAAGAGAACCGTCCGGATGGTGTACAGAATGTAGAGAATGGTGTATCAGAAGTGGTTCGTTCTACTTATTATACTATCGGTGGTGCGCAGATTGCCCAGCCTACCCAGAGAGGTTTCTATATCCGTAAGGATGAAATGAGAGACGGTTCTGTGAAGACTTATAAGTTTATGTTGAAATAAGGGTGTTCGGTCAATAGATAAAATTATCTTTTGATTGTAGAATAAAAAAATCCGGGTTCAGTTTTCTGAATCCGGATTTTGAATTTTTGAACGACATACAATATGTACTATTTGTTTTCAGTGATAATTTTTGTGGCCTCCAATGGATTATCTGTCGTAATGAAATCTACATTCATGCTGACCATCTTTTTAAGCGTATTCTCCTGGTTAACTGTCCAAGTGTTAACTTTGAGTCCGCAATCATGCGCTTCTTTGATCCATTCCGGATTTTTCTGGAAGACCTTATAATGATAATCAATTCCAGTCAATCCTTTAGCTTTGACCGAAAGAGGAGACATATCACCATTCAGGTAAAATATTTCTGATTGGCCTTGGGTTTCTTCAACCAAGCGTTCGCAGATATTCATGCTGAATGAGATGTATTCCGTTTGTTTTTCCAGTCCCATAGATCTGACCATATTCACAATCTTTTTTACGGCTACATCGTCGCGTGTTTTTGTGCTATGAGGTTTTATCTCCAGAATGAGACGTATGTCCAGTTCTTGTGCTTCTTTCAGGTAGGATTGTAAGGTTGGCAGATACTCTCCGTTTTTGATTTTTAGTGATTTGATTTTCGAATAGGGCGTTTTTTCTATAATATATCCTCCAATGGCATTATCATGATTGACTACGATGATACTGTCTGCTGTCATCTGTACATCAAACTCAGATCCGTATAGACGGGCTTCCGCGGCTTTTCTAAGACTGGTCAGTGAGTTTTGGGCACTTCCTTCTGTATTCCAGAAACCGCGGTGTGCAATGACTTTGGTTTGTGCTTGCAGGTGTGGCATAGCCATACAGAAAAACATAGAGAGAATGCAAGTTCGAAATTTTTTCATAATACTTTGTTTTTAATGCTTTTATGGCAAAGTAAGGAAAAATATTTTTAAAAGGTATGACATTCTCTTTAAAAGTGCATTCCATGATGGTTGATCCCGGTTATATCTGCAGTTTTGGGGTATAGGGTTATATTAAGAGAGTGAATCTGACACTTTCATCTTTCCGAGAATCTTAGGAAACTGTATGGCGAAAAGCGTGCTGCAGCAAATAGCCGCAGTGGCATCAGATATGGATTCGGCGATGAATACCCCCTTAACGCCCAGCCAATGAGGAAGAATCAAAGCGAGAGGGATCAGAAGTATGATTTTACGCAGGAGTGCAATAAAAACAGAAATTTTGGCTTGTCCGAGGGCTACAAACATGTTCTGACAGGCTCGTTGCAGGCCGAAAATACTCATGCCGGAGAGGAACCAGGGAATGACTCGGGATACCGTATTGATCAGTTCGGTGTCGTTGGTAAAGGCAGAGGCTACTATTGAGGGAAAACACAGCATGAATACAATCAGAACGAGATTGAAAGTGAACATAATCCTAAGGACTATATTAAAACATGATTTGACACGTTCACGGTTGCCATGTCCGTAGTTGTAGCTTGCAACAGGTACAAAGCCTTGTGCAAATCCAGTGAGGGGGACGCTAACGAAAAGCATGGCACTTTGCATAATGGCCAGTGCACTGATGTAGATATCGCCATATATTTTCAGACTTCCGTTGAGCACGAATCCGATCATGCTTTCTGTACTTGCCATGATAAATGGTGAGATACCCAATGCAAGCATGCTTGTCAGAATGCGTCTGTCGGGTTTCATGTATGCAGCTTCTAGCCGCAGGGAAGCACGTGAAGATGTCAGAAAGGAAATGATCCAGATGGCACTGCACGCCTGGGAAATGATCGTGGCCAAGGCAGCTCCTTTTACTCCCATGTTGAAAGTGAAAATAAAAAGAGGATCCAGCAGAATATTGAGTATGGCGCCGATAATGACGGACCACATGGCAATGGACGGACGTCCCTGAGTATTGATGAATGTATTCAGACCGACTGATAATTCCACAAAAAGGGTACCTAGCAGATAAACAGACAAATAGTCGGAGGCATAACCTATTGTTTGTGGTGAGGCTCCGGCAAAAGACAGGATAGGCTGCATGAAGAGATAGGATAAACTGGATGTAATCAGTGTGAATAAAATAAGCAGGCTGCAGCCGTTACCGAGAAAGCGGCCGGCTCTTTCACGGTCGCCTTGTCCCAGTGCGATGGCAGCCAATGGGGCACCACCTCCTCCTACGATAGCAGAAAATGAAGATATAAGAATGATGACAGAGCTGGCAACTCCTATGCCGGCCAGTGCGTTTGTCCCAATATGGGGAATATGGCCAATATATATACGGTCGACGATACTGTATAGCAGGTTGACAAATTGAGCTGCTACGGCCGGCAGGGCCATTTTGAAGATTAATGACCACATGGGAGCTGTTCCCAGTCGTTCTTCGTATAAATGTTTCATACAATGCTTGGGTTTATGCTTCTAAAAAAAGACCGGATCCCTCAATGAGAGATCCGGTCTTTTTGGTTGGGCTATCCGGTTTCGAACCAGAACTAAGACGACCAAAATGTCTTGTGCTACCATTACACCATAGCCCAATCCTTATTGGGCTTTCTTTCGAAAGCGGTGCAAAGATAGGATGTTTTTTTGTCTTATGCAAAGATTTTTAAGTCTTTTTGCAAATATTCACAAAACATTCCGAGACGCTTTATTTATTTTGCAATCAGCAGGAAGTAATTCTTCTTGCCACGCTGTACAAGCAGATATTTACCGTTCAGAAGATCGTTAGTTGTAATCATCTGATCAAAGGCTGTAAGTTTCTCCTTATTAAGGGAAACGCCTCCTCCCTGTGTCATTTTACGCATTTCGCCTTTGCTTGGGAAACACTGTGTCATTTCTGCCATCAGGTCTACTGCCTTGACTCCTTCGTTCAGTGCATCTTTACTTATCTCAAATTGCGGAACTCCTGCAAAGACATCAAGGAGAGTCTGTTCGTCCAATTTGGTCAGATTATCCTTAGTGGCTTTTCCGAATAGGATATTGCTGGCCTCTACAGCCATATTGTAATCCTCTTCGCTATGTACCATGATCGTGATCTCACGGGCAAGACGCTTCTGAAGGATACGTTGTCCCGGATCTTCATCGTGAGCTGCAATCAAGCTTTCGATTTCTTCTTTTTCAAGAGTGGTAAAGATACGGATATAACGTTTGGCATCGTCGTCTGCTACGTTCAGCCAGAACTGATAGAATGCATACGGACTGGTATAATCGCGGTTCAACCAGATATTGCCTTTTTCTGTTTTTCCGAATTTGGTTCCGTCTGCTTTGGTTACCAAAGGACAGGTCAGAGCAAAAACTTCGCGTCCGTTCGTGCGGCGAATCAATTCAGCACCAGTGGTGATATTACCCCATTGATCGCTTCCGCCTAATTGTAGCTTACAGTTTTTATGTTCGTTCAGATAAAGGAAATCGTAGCCTTGAAGCAATTGATATGTGAATTCTGTGAAAGAAAGACCATCACGTGCCTCGCCATTCAGACGTTTCTGGACGCTGTCTTTGGCCATCATATAGTTGACGGTGATGTGTTTGCCTACTTCCCGTGCGAAATCCAGGAAAGTGAAATTCTTCATCCAATCATAATTGTTGACAAGCTCTGCATGATTGGGGGCATCGCTGTCGAAATCAAGGAAACGTGCTAATTGTTTCTTGATACATTCTACGTTGTGGCGTAAGGTTTCTTCATCGAGCAGATTACGTTCCTGACTTTTACCAGAAGGATCACCTATCATACCTGTTGCTCCACCGATCAGGGCCAGAGGCTTGTGTCCGCAACGCTGGAAGTGCTTGAGCATCATTACGCCGCAAAGATGTCCGATATGCAGAGAATCTGCTGTCGGGTCAATACCTAAGTAAGCTGTTACCTGTTCTTTAGCGAGTAACTCTTCTGTGCCGGGCATGATGTTATGGATCATACCCCTCCATTTTAATTCTTCTACAAAATTCATCGAATGATTACATGTATTTTTAAATAATATGACAGGTGCAAAAGTACGACCTTTCATTGAAACTTGCAACTAAAGCGTATTAATTTTTATATACCCTTTTCTGGCTTTCCGGTTTTGATTGCCTGAAAATTACGCCAGCATTGTGCTTTCATTTCTTCCGTGGAGAGTGCATGAAGAACAGCTGCAGTTTGGTAAAGAGCTGCAATGGGATATTCGTCTTCGTCTGTTTCCAGAAACAGACGGTTTACAGGGCATATTTTAAGGCTTTCAGGATTGTGCCTGACTCCGAAGCTCAGGTAGAATTTTTTTTTGATCAGTTGGGATGCCAGTTCCGGTTTGCCTCTGAAACCATGAACAATACATGGTACATTGACTGACAAACGTTTGTGGATGTCAAGCAGGTCATTCCATGCTTTTACGCAATGTATAATGATTGGAAGATTCAGTTGTTCTGCGAGTTGGATTTGGCTGGCGAAAATTTGCTTTTGTATGTCTTTGGGGACAGGTTTACAATAATCCAGACCGATTTCGCCAATGGCTACACATTGGGGGACTGATGCCTGCTGTCGGATTTCGTGCAAGGCCTTCTCGATATCTGTTATGTCGGCTGCAGACCATGGATGAATTCCTGTTGTATACCATTCCTTAAAATCAGAATCTATGGGACAGGCTGTTGATAGATTGATTACAGGGGTTTCATCCTGAGTATGGGAGAGCCTGTGAGTGTGAAAATTCAGGTAGGTCATACGTGGATTCATGGTACGGGGTCATAGCCGCTTCCTCCCCAGGGGTGGCAACGCAGAATACGTCTGACAGCCAGATAAAGTCCTTTGAATGGACCGTGTTTTTGGATAGCTTCAATGGCATATTGTGAACAGGTGGGAGTGAATCTGCAGGAAGGCGGAGTCAGAGGAGAAATACAGGTCCTGTAAAATCTGATGGGAGTAATTAGGATCACGACAAGAAATTGTCTGATTTTTCTTGTTAGTCTATTTGTCATGGCAGATTTCTGAGTTGAGGCATTCTGATATTCTCGTAAGCAAGCGTTTCATGCAACTCTCAATTTCTTTTGTGGGATATAATTTGTCCGCCAGCCACAGGAAAGCGATGACAATACGTTTGTCATTTTTCTCAAGGATTTCGTAGAGTTCATGCTTGTTGAGCCTGTAAGCTTCTCTTATTTGTCTTTTGGTCCTGTTGCGTGTGACAGCATGTTTAAAGTGCCGTTTGGGTACGGATATAAGAATAGAGGCCGGAGAATTTTGTTGAGAAGAAGGCAATGTCATGAAAACCACGCGCAACGGGAATACGGCAAATGATTTGTTTCCTCCTGCAAAAAGGGTCTCAATCATTCGTTTGCTGCATAATCGTTCAGCTTTCTGAAATCTGTTCTGATGTTTTTTATCCATGGTAGCTATGTAAAAAACGAGGTTAAAGCATGCTGGATGTTCTTAAAACGAAGTGAGGAACCTGTTTTTACTGGTGATAGGCAAACAGATTCCTCACTGTGGTGATGGTCTGGATTTACGTTCAGTAAACAGACCTTTTCATAAGCGATATGACTGTATTATGAATACAGGGTCTTTGTCTGAATGACCTTAGCTATTGCGTGATTTGATAAAATCACTGAGCGCTGCCGTTATAGACGGATATTGGGGCGTAGGCGCTTCCATATCCAGCCGCAGTCCGGCTTCTTTTACGGCTTTTGCCGTTGTAGGACCGAAACAGCCTATGGCGATATCCCCCTGTTTGAATTCGGGGAAGTTCTTCAATAATGAATGGATACCTGATGGGCTGAAGAAGATGAGCATGTCGTAGTCAAATTCCTCGTCCGGTCCAAAATCATTGCTGACTGTGCGGTACATGACAACTTCTTTGTGAACAAGCTTTTTAGACTCAAGCATGTTGCTTATTTCATCATTATGTACGTCTGACAGAGGTACAAGGTATTTTTCCGTTTTATGTTTGACCATAGCAGGAAGGAGATCATCAATTTTGCCTGTTGCTCCGAAGAAAACCTTGCGTTTACGGTATTGGACGTATTTCTGGATGTATAAGGCTACAGTTTCTGTAATACAGAAATATTTCATGTCTTCCGGAATAGTCACACGCAGTTCTTTACACAGCAGGAAAAAATGGTCTATAGCGTTTCTTGACGTGAAGACAATGGCAGTATAGTCCAAAATAGAAACTTTTTGTTGACGGAATTCCTTTGCCGTCAAACCTTCGACCTTGATAAATGGTCTGAAAACTAATTCCACACCATACTTGGAAGCGATTTCATAATAAGGTGACTTCTCTGAAGTTGGTTTTGGTTGTGAAACCAGAATCTTCTTTATCATAAGTGTCCTAAAATTTTATAATGAAAATATCGTTTGTATATAATAGTGCTTGCCACGCGCTTATTGTCGGTAGTATTTCGAGGGCACAAAAATACACAATTAAATGCAGAAATCCATAAATTTTAGGGAAAAAGATTGAGAAGTATTTATAAAACAGGAGAATCTTGACGATAAACAAGAGAATAAGAAAGATTAATGCCGTTTTTTCTAACGATGTGTTGAAATAGACTGTGAGCATAGCCAGCGGAAATAGCAGTACCCCTTCTGTAGATAGCAGGAAATAATAGGCCCTGGTCCATGATTTATGCTGCTGTTTGTTAAAGAAAATCCAATTTATAAAACGATACAGAATATGTTTGGCGGCAAAGTAAATCAAACAAATGCCCACATATATGGCTAATAGAGTATGAGAGGACATACTTCCTATGCTCAAGTCGGCAGTATATTGGGTATAGTCAAAGAAGAATAAACTGATAAGCAGGCTTGTCTGGAATAGCAGAAAGATTGTTTCGCGTTTTTCACGTCCGGTCTCTTCTGTTACAGTGGAGGAATGCTCGGGTTTTGCAAAGAAAAAGTCCTGCATCATTTGAAGAATAAGTTTTCTGCTTTTTGAAAAGATGGAAATCATGACAAAAAAGCAAAACAGCAGGATACCCGTAATCCAGTCGTCATAACGCAGTTGATATGGTAATGGCTGCCCGATCATGCCTTGGGCATTATAGGGAAGCTCCGGATGATACAGAGAATCTTTCTTGAAAAAGTTCTCCTGATAATATAAAGGCAGACTTGCAGAGTCTGTTTTAGATTTCGGGATATTCCAGCCGGGTAAATTCAGTGTGTCCGGTTGTGTGGAGCGAAATGACGGCCTTTGCGGCAGGTTGGCCTGTACGGCAGAATCTTGTTGGGAAGGTGTCGCATTTTCTGGCAGACTTTCTATTATTCTTTTGACATTAAAAGGTGCTGTCTTTTTATGAAGTGTTTGTTCTCCTGTTTGCCTGACGGCCAAAGTATCTGCGTTCATGGCTTAAATTGCTGCAAATTTTCTGATTTCTTGGTTCCACACCGGTGTTGTGTATAGCAGATCGATAGCTTCTTTTGGTGTAGAAGCCACTTCCCATATATTCAAATGTTCGGAGCGCATGAAGTTTTCATCTGCAGCCAGCTTCAACTGGTCGAGCAGGTTGTTGAAAAATCCGTCTACATTCAAGATAACGATCGGATTGAGATATAACCCGAGTTGTTTCCATGTAATGATTTCCAACAGCTCTTCCAGGGTGCCACAACCACCAGGAAGGGCAATGACACCGTCGGAGAGACGGGCCATTGTCTGTTTTCTGGTATGTATGTCTTTTGTTTCAATCAGTTCTGTCAGTCCTGTATGTTGCCAGCCCTGTTCTATCATGAACGTAGGGATGACTCCGGTGACCTGTCCGCCGTGTTCCATGCAGGCATCGGCACACTCACGCATGAGACCCTGCCGGCCTGCACCATTGATGAGACGGAGATGATGCATGGCAAGCAGCGTACCAAGTTCATGTGCGGTATTAAAATAGATTTCAGGCACTTTCGTGCTGGAAGCGGCATAGACGCATACTGACTGAATCTTGTTCATTTGTGTTATTTTAATCCGAAAGCTTCTTTTATTTTGTCTATATAGTCTAGTTTTTCCCAGGTGAACAGTTCTACCTCCATGGTTTTGGAAGGCATATATCTGCTGTGGAAAACCTTGATGACTTTACGTGGCTGGCGACCCATGTGACCGTATGCGGCAGTTTCCTCATATATCGGATTACGCAGTTTCAGCCGGTCTTCGATAGCTTTGGGGCGAAGGTCAAACAGTTCGGAAATTTTCTGGGCAATTTCGCCGTCCGACATGTTGACTTTACTTTTGCCATAAGTGTTGACATATATATTGACAGGCTTTGCTACACCGATGGCATAGCTGATTTGAACCAACATTTCGTCCGCTACACCGGCTGCTACCATGTTCTTGGCAATATGACGGGCTGCGTAAGCTGCAGAACGGTCTACTTTTGAAGGATCTTTGCCTGAGAATGCACCTCCTCCGTGTGCGCCCTTGCCACCGTATGTATCTACGATGATTTTACGTCCTGTCAGACCAGTATCTCCATGAGGACCGCCAATAACAAATTTACCGGTCGGATTGACATGGTAAGTGATATGGTCGTCGAACAGTGCCAGGATTTCGGGGGCATGGATTTCGGCTATGACGCGAGGCATAAGGATATTGATGACATCTTTGCGGATGATATCCAGCATCTGCATGTCTGCTTTTTCCTGATTGCCGTCAATTGGTTTGATGAAGTCATCGTGCTGGGTTGAAACGACAATGGTATCTACGCGGACTGGTTTGCCTTCATCGTTATATTCAATTGTGACCTGGCTTTTTGAGTCGGGACGAAGATAAGTCATTTCTTTGCCTTCGCGGCGTATTTCTGCCAACACCTGAAGGATCTTGTGAGACAAGTCCAAAGGAAGCGGCATATAGTTTTCCGTTTCGTTGGTAGCATAACCGAACATCATACCCTGGTCTCCAGCGCCTTGGTTCATCGGATCTTCGCGTTCTACACCACGGTTAATGTCAGCGCTTTGCTCATGAATAGCCGACAGTACACCGCAGCTTTCTGATTCGAATTTATATTCGGCTTTGGTATATCCGATCCGTTTGATTGTACGTCTGGCTATTTCCTGAAGATCAACATAAGCTGATGATTTCACTTCACCGGCCAAGATTACCTGTCCGGTTGTAACCATTGTCTCACATGCTACTTTTGAGTCTTTGTCAAAAGCCAGCAATTCATCCAAAACGGCGTCCGAAATCTGGTCCGCAACTTTGTCAGGATGACCTTCTGATACTGATTCTGAAGTAAATAAGTAACCCATTTCTATTGATTTTAAAAGAAATTAATTAATGAGAATGGGGTTTCATTGGGAAGGAATGCGTAGTTGTAGAAACTGAAATTTTAGCATTTTTTTCTGTGGTTGCAAGCCGCCCAAATCTATCCACATTTATTTTCGGATGCAAAGTTAATGAGATTTTTGAATATAACCATATCCCGTGACAATCTTTTTGTGTTTGCAACAGATTGAAACATTTCCCTGCATTCGGGTTGCTGTTTTTTAATGATTCTTTAATGGTTCTGGCATAATGGCTTTATTAGGAAATATGGTATATACCTTATTATATAGTCGGGATTTCATTGCAAAAAGTTTTTGTGCTTTAGACTAAAATAATAATGTTGTAGGATTTTAGGATAATATTTTTCAAGAATTCGCAATTTACAATTTAATTAATAGGGGCTATAAAAAACTTTAAAAATTCTTTCACGATTCAGTTGCTTTTATTATTTTTGCACTACTCTCGAGGCCTATTCTTATCTCTATCGTGAGATTTTAAAAAGAAAAAGGTCGCCTGCGCCGATTGTTGTAAGCAATTTATATTGACACAAAGCGATAATTGGGTGGGAAAGAGAGTGTTATATAAGGCGTTTACTACGCTCTGTTTGAGACGTATCGAAATCTTGCAAACATAACGGTATTGTTGTCTTGAACTAAGCAACGGTAGATGTCCCGGGTATGTGTATTCATGCTAGGAAAGGCGTGGAGTGTGTTTTATATCTAGTGGATAAAAATGCACTTGTCTTTTTTGGTTATGTGATTCATATCGGCGTGGGCTCTGACGTTGTCTGTTCAACAACAATAGGCAATGCAAGAGCCTCGATACGTGGAATGGACAACAGGACGATTCCACGCTTTTTTATGTCCGTATTTAAATGTTTGTATGTACGGAATACTGATATGAACGCATTGCCTAATGTGGACATTCAAGGAGGCGAGACTGAGCCTCATACATTGGATTTACCCCCAATGTCTTCCCCTAAGAATAAAGTCGTAAGAGAAGGGGTGTCCTCGGATTATGTTCAACAGCAAGATCATAAATGGTATGTTTTACGTGCTACTTATAATAGAGTATGTAAAGCCAGCGAGATTATTACGAAAGAATATGGTGGACAGGTCTATTTGCCAATGCAATACGCTGTTAAGCAAGTTAATGGGAAGAAGAAACGTATTTTGATGCCTCTTCTTCCCAATATTATTTTTGTCTATGCGACAGATGCAGAAATAGAGAAGTATGTTAGTCGTAAATCCAGGTTGTCGCTATTTTTGAGATATTTTCGTAATCGGCTTGAACCAAGAGGTACAAATGGCAAACATCCTCCGCTTACGATTGGTTTTCGTGAAATGATGAATTTTATTAATGCTACTAAAAACAGTAGTGAGCATATAAAAATAGTGGAGAAACAGCAATGTCATTATAAAAGTGGAGATATGGTGCAAGTGATAGACGGTGATTTCAAAGGTGTTGTAGGAAGGGTCGCTCGTGTTTCTGGTCAGCAAAGAGTCATAATAGAAATTGAAGGATTATGTTTGGTAGCAACAGCTTATATTCCGACTGATTTTATAAGAAAATATTGAAAAATAAATGTTTTATTAAAGTTATAACATATAATGAAGAAAAAAGAAAAAACGCTAAAGTATTTACAATTTAATTTTTGTATATTGCTTTTAATTTGCACTTTATTGCCAAATTTTGGCTCATTAGTTAGTTCCTTATTTGGTATTGCTAAATTTGATGTATCTGTGTTTTTTTGTAAAGTTTCAGGTATCGTTGGTGGAGGATTGGCTTTGTATTCCTTTTATAAAATAATGGGAAAACAAGTATCTCTTTCTTTTCTGATTTTAGCTGTTGTAGGTATAGTGTTAAGTATGTTGTCTTTATTCCCTAAAATGCCGGGGTGGTTGGATTATATAGGCTTGATTATTTTGGTTATTGTTGCATTGATATCTAAAAATGGCTTAGGCATACAATGGAATAATCCGGGATGTCAGGGTGCTTATTTGATCATGATTGCTATTTTATTTCATGTATACGATATTATTGGTGATTCAATAATGACCGGTATAACCGCATTGTTTGGATTATGCCTATATTTAGTTGGATTGAATAAGTTAAAGAAAGCTATTGATCTTAAAGGGTTACAAGGTGTCGTCCGATTAAAAGTAGCTGTAATATTAAGTGTTGTTGCCGTTATTTTGGGTTGGATTCCAGTAGTGGGAAGTATTGTTGCCGGTATTTTATTGATTATGGCATTTTTCTTTGAAATGATGGGATATGGTTCATTAAGACATTCTGCTTCGCTCGGTGCTGTAGGGCGGATAGGTGCCGGTAAGTTACGTATGAGCATGATAGTATTGTTGTTGGGAGCATTTTTGGATTTCTTCCCTCTTATTAATATGGTCGTTGGACTTCTTTCAATAGTTGCTTTATGGCTTGTTTTTCAAGGATGGAAAATGATTATTATTGGAATAGAAGAACAAAGCGAATTAGATAAGTCAAGCGATATTGTGTTTTAATTGTAATGAGTCTATTTCTATTGATATCTTTTAGTAAATAGTTTAAAACAAATATATAATTACTTTTATGAATAAAATAAATGAATACATTTTTCTGTTTGCTTTCTGAAGGGTTTTCTTGTTTTTTCTACGGCTTGCTGATTACGGCATTCATTATGGCTACACTTTATTTTCTGCTTAAAACCATGAGTCGTGGTACAGTTCGTTCTATTCCTTTTTTTATTACAGGGCCGTTTTTGGCCATATTGCTTATTATAAATATGACTGTTATAGTTGGTGCGTTTACGCTTAAAGCAGAAACGGAATCTATAAGGTTGTGGCTTGCACAGCAGTTAGATGGGGTGTATGGTACGGCAGATATTCAAAGTAGTCAGCAAATAGGTGATCTGTTAAATGAAGAATTTCCTTTATCAGAGTGTTTTTTGAATTTGTTTGATTTTAGTGGTCATCCAATCGATGAATTACCACAAGTCTTTTATGAAGTAATTAACGAAGAAATGACCAGTGTGATCTGGAATAAATTACTTTGGTCTTTGGGATTCATAGTAGCAGCTGTTTTGATTGCTTTGTATTTTGACAAAGGTGAAGGAAACGGTCTGGAAAAGAAGTCGAAACGGCCACAAACCGTATCGAGAAAAAATTACGATAATTTTTAAATAATTTTAAATAGAATATTTATGGCAAATCATTTGATTATCGGACTTGGCGGTACAGGAGGTAAAGTACTGCGTGAGCTGAGAAAACGTGTGTATGAAGAATTCCGTAGCAACGACCCCGGGAATGGCGTGTTTCTGGATTATGTATATGTAGATTCTTCTCCTGCCGATCTGGAAGACCGTACCGGCTGGAATGTGTTGGGAAAAAGCGTCCATCTGGGAATGGCGCAGAAGGTGAATATCCACGGTATCAGCATGGGGGTATTGAATAACATCAACATGTATCCGGGACTGAAGGGTTTCCTTAATCCGAACGACCTGCAGTTGATGAGACAGGAGATGGGTGCCCTGATTACGGCCGGTATCGGCGGTCAGCGCAGACGTCTGGGACGTACACTGATGGCCAATAATATTTTTGATGTCAACAATTCGGTAAACTTTGAACATGTTGTACGGGGAGCTGTCCAAAGACTTCAGCAAGCCAGCAAAACTGATGACGTGACGTTCCATATCTGTGCCGGACTGGCCGGAGGAACAGGTTCCGGTTCCATTATCGATGCGATAGCACAGATACGGACCTGGTTCCCGTACCAGCAGGATACCCATGCCTTTAAAATCCGTCTGTTTATCTATACGCCGGAGCGTACACTGGTCAGTACCCGTCACGACGCGGGATTCTATCAGGCCAACGGGTATGCGGCCCTGCTGGAACTGAACGCGCTCAGTATCGGGCAATATCATCCGACGGACGTAAAAGGAGAAAAGGATATCTTTACGGGAGAAATCCGCCGGTTGCTGGAAAATCAGGAAGCCTTTGAAGTAGCTTATGTCTACACCAATGTAAATGAACAGGGGAAGGTGCTTGATCTGTCACAAGGATTACCTGCCGCAGTGGCTGACTTTATTTTCCAGACTACCGTCGCCAGTGGAATAGAAGGTGACACCGGACAACTGCACAGACTGGTAGGCTGTGAAAACGATGGAGCGGCACCGGAAAGAAATCAGGGAGGGGAAATCGCCCATAGCCGTAAATTCCTTTCTTTCGGTATTACACGGGTAGAATTTCCTGAAACGGAAATCAGAGAATACATGACCTATAACTATGCCTTGCAGGCAACACGGCAATTGACTTACAACATGTGGCAGGAAGGTATAGGGTACGGTGAGCGTTCCATGGAAGAAGTGGGCATCGGGTTTGCCGATTCCATCAAGGATAAGAAAAACCGGGAAGGCCTGATGCTTAGCAATAACTACCTGACATTGGCGAAACCGATTGTGGAAACCCCATCGACCGGCAAGTGGAGGCTGTTTGAAGAGACTTGGGAGGCACGTACACAGGCAGAAGCCGATGATGTGATGGCTACGGTGGACAAAAAACAGTGGCTGACAAATTTCTCGGCCCGTTGCGAAGAATTCTTCAACCACCGTTTCCGTCAGCACGGTGTCACCGAATTCTTCAAGATCCAACAGCAGGAACGGAAAGGATATGCCCGTGTCATCCGGCGCCACATTGAGAAGAAGCTGTTCGATGAATGGGTGAGTGGAGCAAAAAACAGTAAAAGTATTCTGGAAATAGAAAAATATACCCGTCTGCTGATTGAGAACTGTAGTAGCCGGACTACGGAATTCGATGTCCAGAAAGCCAGACTGGAAGAAGAACAGTCCTTATTGAGCCAGCAGATTAACGAAATCAACCAGGAATGGGGAAATATCGGCTTCCTGAGGGGATTGTTGAACCGTCATCAGGAGGTGTTTGCCCAATACAAGACTGCTAAATCGGAATATTATGCGGCTGCTACGCGGGTGATAGCGTATGGGTATGCCAAAGAACTGCTTCAGGACATTATGGAAGAACTGGGCCGTATGCTGGATGGTATCCTGGCCTTCAAGGATGAACTGAGTGCCATCAATGAAGAAGTACTGAGACAGGCTTCCACCAAATGTCAGATTAATGAAACCCTGTCTGATACGAACATCAAGAAGTACAGTCCGGAAACTGTCCATGCCATCTGTAGGCAGTTTGTCAGCAGCGAGAGTGACATGATGCAGAATGCGGCTGCCATCCGTTCCAGAATGGCGGCAAACTTGGGGGAAGAGGGGGAACATACATTTGCCAACCTCTATGACAAGACAGATTATGAATCGGCCATCAACATCATACTGGACATATGCCAAAAAAATGCTTTGCGCGATATGGAGAATGCGGCTAAGAACGACCCGCTGACACGGATGGTAGGTGTCAATGTACTGGAGAAACTGAGGACTGAACTGAACACGGATGAAAAGATGGAGCAGTTTGTGAAACTTGTTCTTCAGACTTCGAACACGTATGTACAGTTCGATGCGGCTCAACGTGCCATGGACATATCGGGAAATGTAGGTGAGTCGATGCGGATGGTGCAGTTGGCTTTGCCTGCATCGGATGAACGGACAAATGATTTCCGCCAGAGACTGATTGATGCCTTTGTAAAGGAAGTGCCCGGTTTCGACCCGACACAGGATGTGGCCTTGAACTACAAAGAAAATCAGATTGTTGTGATATCTGCCAACTCCGGTTTCCCGCTCCGCTTCCTGGCCAACGTCAAGACCGCCAAGGAAAAGTATGATGCCTTGGTATCCCGACAGAACGAGAAATGGCAGCTCAATAAGATGGTGTTACACACTGAAAGTTTCCAGGAAAAACTGAAAAACTTGTATGAAGATGATCCGGGAACCATCATGAATGAGGTGATTCATGACTTGATTCTGGCATATGCTCTGGGAATTATCTCTGAGCAGCAGGATCCGGTCACACAGGCCAGGTTTGAAGCTTTCCGTATTCCTGACGATACCTTCGGTGACACCTGGAAAGCGCTGGGTAAGGGATTCGTGGAGTCATGGAATATGCTGGGGCAGGATTTCCAATTGACGCAACAGCTCAGGGATCAGGTCAAAATGGAACTGAAGAAGGTCCGCAGCAATGAACAGAGGGCAGTGCTGCGTCAGGCTGTCGGACAGGTGTTACAAAATCAGATTCTGCCGAGTTCGCTTTGTGAAAACAATCAGTTCAATCCGAATTATACGAGGTTCCGAAATCTGGCACAGGAAATCATTACGGAACAATTGCAGGATTTATAATTTCTGCCGTCCGGTGAAAGACCGGACGGCTATTAATTTTTGATAATTAACAGGAAATATATGGCAATCAAAAAAGGAATATGCAAGAATTTTGGTGAATGTGAACTTGCAGACAAGAAAATAATACAGGAAGCGGACAGTACAAATTTTGTATGTTCCGAACCTGGCTGTGGTATGGAGCTTTATGAGGTGGAAGATTCAGGAGGGTCTTCCAAAAACAAGTATATGAAACACATAGCCATAGGAGCTGGGGTACTTGCGCTAGCAGGAGTCGGAACTTATTTTATGCTCGGTAAAGAGATGGATGTAGAAGCTGTGTCGCTTTCTAAATCGAACAGTAATATTGCATTAGGTGAGAAAGACACGCTTCGAGCTATTCTTAAGCCCGAAGGTGCCACAGCTATTCTGAGATGGACTTCCAGTGATACGACCGTGTTGACAGTACAGGACGGGATTGTGACGGCTGTAGCTCCTGGAGAGGCTAAGATTAGGGTTCAGATTCAGGGCAAGAAGCTATTGAAGGCCTTTTGTGACTATTCTGTGAATGAAAAAGTCATTTTTATTAAAGAGATTCTTTTGAAAGATGGCAATGAAATGACTTTAAAAGAAAATGACGATCGAAAGATTAGCTACTTATTGTCTCCGTCTGATGCTTCGGAAAAGTTAATCTGGACTTCTGATAATCCAGACGTGGCTACAGTTACGGATGGAGTGGTACAGGGGGTAAGAGCAGGTAATACGGTGATAACCCTTGAATCGGAAAGTCATGCGGCTGTCTGTAAGATAAAAGTAACGGTTATGAAAGATTCTCCAAAATCTCCAAATATGGTATTGGGAGGACGGGCTGTTTATAGTCCTCAGACCGCCATCATTGATATACGGAAGACTGTTACGATGGACCTGCATACACGCGACGGTGAGACAATCACTTTGCATGCCGGAGATAAGATTATTGGTGCGAAAGTACAGGATGGTTATCTGTTACAAGGGGAATTTGTAATTAATGGAGAAAGTCGTCTGTTTACCGGTCTTCATAATTACTTGTATTGATACTTGTCATTATGCGTTTTTTAGGTAGATTCCTTATCTGGGCAGTTGTATTTTTTCTCTGTATTAGTCTTGTAGAGGCTCAGTCCTTAGAGCGATACAAAACCCGTCGCCTGTCAGAAATAGCCCGTGGAATCAACCGGAAAGAAGCACTGGATACTTTGTCAGACGGAATGTATGACAAATTCTGTTTGTTTCATGGGAATCCGGTTACTGTTATTGTCCGTAATAGTAGGATTGAGCATATTGGCTATGCAGTTTTTTTACCACAACAAAGAACGTCATTTCCGTCTCCTGTTTACAATTTTTTGGAACGTTATGCTTTGGAAAAGGATCTTCCTCTTGGAAGAAAATGGGATTTCTTTCAACAAATGAGAATGGATAAGGTTTCCTTTACGAGAGGTTCTTTGGACTTATTACCGGAATTGTATGCCGATACAACACTTAGTGTCAGTATATACCAGCACGATGAAAGGGCATATACGGTAGAGTGGCGAAGGAAAGATGAAATCGTATGTAGTGTCTTTTTCCCTTCAAATTTTGAATTGATGCATAGTAGTTCCATGATTGAAAATGAAAATAGATTACAGGCTGAAATTCGGTCGTTTGTCGCGCCTGGGTTCAGAATTCAGGAACCTGTTCTAAAAGATCTGGAGAAAGTAGAGGATTCTTCTGGTGGATATTATGTCTGTCGGGGAGGATTTAACGGTATTCCTGCTATGGCTTATAACAGATATTATCAGTGTATGCACGATTCTGTTTCAGACAGTGAAGTGTTTATTCCACTTTTTACCGAGGATTTTCCGATAGAAAGTGTTTCTAATCTGTTCTCATTTCCTGATTTCGGACAGAAATATATAGCAGAAGTGACATTGCGTAAATATAATTTCAAAAAGGAGTACTTTACTGTCAGTTTGTCCCGATTAGTAGAATTTTTTCTGAATGAAAACTGTATTCCTTATTTTGGAGTCATAAGTTATGAACGGTCATCAGGTTTTTTGGTTGCTTTGGTGGAAATGCGGAATCGGGAACAGTCATATGAACATCTTATGAAAATTACAATAGATGTGTCCACCATTAAAGAACGTAAAGGTAAAATGCAAATTATTCTTACTAGTTATATATCAACTCATAATGTAAATAAATTATATGCAGAAGATGAAGATTAAAGGTTTATTTCTTTTTATATTGATGGCTTTTACACATTCTTTATTTGCGCAGAATAATTCTGATGCTAGATTAATAGTGAAAATAAAGAAAGATAAAAGTTATCTTTTTGCAGAGGCTACAGATTCTACTGAACAAGTTGCTTATCAAACAGCTAAGGCAGAGTTAGACCGCTATATTGATGATTACATTGCAACATCAAGAAAGGCGGATGATGCGAATTATGTAATTGTAAAGGATATTGAAAGATATACAAGCAAAGTGAATCTTGCGAGGGGGGCATTATATACTGTTTTTATATATGTTAAAAAGAATAATATTTTAAAATCAAAAGGAAATTTGGAACTTATAGAAATCCGAAATGAATCGGATAGTTTGTTGACAGTATCAGAACCAATAGATGTGTCTGTTAATAAACAGGATCCAGATGGTTCAAATCTTTCCTCATTAGATACAGAACAAAAGCATGATGTAATAGAGGATTCTCTTTCAGGAAAAAAATATTTGGATAGACTACCGGAATATCAAAGAAAAGTAATTCGTGCCGTAATGTTGGCGAAAACGAAATATGATGTAGCAGATGTGTTGGCAAAAAATTACAAACTCCGTTATGTGAAAGATTTTGGTACGTATGATACATGTAAAGACATCACAGCCTGTTACTGGGCTATAGAAACTTCTGAAGGAATTATTGTCTTATATCCTTTAAAAGAGGGAAAAATGGTGAATATAATGACAGGGGCAACAAGATATATTAGTAATGGTGAGAATGCAGTTTGGTTCAGAATGTAGTTTGGTTTAATAATGAATACAATGAAAAAGATTTCGTTAATGATTATTACAATGATAATATTTCCTTTTTGGGTAAAAGCTCAGAACGGGGTTTCGTTTGAGTTTATTAGAGGAATTGAGGATAGTTATTTGAAAAGTACAATGGAAACGCAGGTAGTTAATCTTTTGACAATGCTTAATGAAGCACAATCAAATAATAAAAAGTCTTTGAAGTTTTCGGGTATAAACATTGCAGATGAGGCAAGACAGACAATTCTTCAGTTATGGAATTATCAACATATGCGGGTGTGGCAGGACATAGAAGGTGAAGAACCTTATATAGCAGAAACTTGTCTTAAGTTTGGTAAGAATGGTTATCAGGTGCGGAATATTCCGATGCGTCTCAATGCTGTAGACGGAAAAAAGCTGAAAAATGATTATACAGAAATTTGTATCAATTTTGATGGAAATGGTAAGATCGTCGATTTTAATGTTGCTATGGAAAAGCAACAATATATGAATATAATCAAAAATTCCAAGTCAGTAGAGGATGAATATAACCGTAAGATGCTAATACATTGGATGGACCAACTTAGAACAGCTTATAATGAGCGAAACAAGTCCTTCTTTGAAACCATCTTCAGCGAAGATGCCATCATTATAACCGGTGTACGTAAATTCAAAACCGCGAAGACGGATGTCAGACTGAAGGACGAAGCGATGTTTGAATATAGTGTACGGACCAAAAAAGAGTACCTGAATAATCTTTATAAAATTTTTGATAACAGTTCGTATATCAATGTGACGTTCGGTGACGATGCCGAATACCGGAGAAACGGTGGAGCTCCCCGCTATTATTCGGTGGATGTGACACAATACTGGGACGCTTCTGGTTACAGCGATGTCGGGCATTTGTTTGTCCTGTGGGATTTCCAAAATCCTGAAGAACCTCGAATTCTTGTTCGGGCATGGCAACACCTAGATGACCAGCGGAAAATTACTTTTAAAGATTTTCATCTGCCTAAATGAATTGTGGAATTATGAAAGCACGTGTGCTTATACTTTTTTTATGTATGTGGATACCTTTCTTCTGTCAGGCACAGAAGTATTTGTCAGTAGATACTTTATATTATGACGCAAGCGATCTGGAAGCGAATGCTAATGTAAAATACGATGCAGAGAATAATCCTTATGCTTTGGTGAAAATATCTTTGCCGCTTCCGGATGTGGTGGTAGAACAGGATGCTACAATTGGTTATATTGACCAAAGAAGGAATGCAGGTGAAATATGGGTCTATATTACAGCAGCTGAGGATTATGGTGCAACTAAACTGACGTTGAAATTCGAACAGTATCATGAAATGGTCGTGAATTTTGCGGATTGGGGAATAGAACCTAAAGGTATGTGTGTTTATAAAATGAAAGTCAGTGTACCTTCGACTTTGTTTGAAGAAGCTATTAAATATTATGACAATTTGGAATTTGCGAAGGCTGACAGTATTTTCAGGCTGATACCTGCTGATGAAACGACAACAAAAGCAGAAAAGAAACTTGCAGTTAATTATAGCAGGAATATATCAGACTATATAGCATACAACAACAAGGCTGCAGGATATGCAGCAAAATATATTCTTTTCCGAAAAAAAGGTATCGGAAAAAAGAAAGAACTAGTATGTGTGTTGGACAGTGCTATTTATTGGTACAATATTTTGTATGGAGTTTCTTCTGTGCCGAAGGTTAAGGATATTCGCGATAAATTGTCCGATGCAAAGAAAAAAATTGTGGGGACAAATGTTATTAGGGGGACACTCAGGCGGCGTGACAAAATAGCAGGGGGCATTGTTAAGTCTTATAAGGCGGAAAAGCTTAAGGGCGTGTGTGTCGTCGTCAAGAAAGGTGACACGACCTTGACAAAAGAATTTGATACTGACGGTGTTGGTAGGTTTATATTGGAGTTGATGGATGTATATGATTCCCAGTTGATTTTTAGGTATAAAGATTTTGAATCGAAGGAATTTAATCTTAAAGGACAAGATATGGACATGAATATAATATTATATAAAAAATGAGAATGATAAAATTAATTTTAATTGTTGCTGGTTTCTTCGCTATTCAGAGACTAGCCGCTAATGGTGGAAATGAACAAAATAGTAAAGATTGGATTTCTAAAATTAAGTGGGATTCACCAGAAAGAGTAAATATTCCGACTCTTGATGCGATATATGACCAAGGTGATTCACTTTATAAGCATATTAAGGAATTGGGGCAAGAGATTGTCTTTTATGATGTGAGAATGATTGCCAATTATGAGACGGGTGATACGATTGTAGCTGTAGTGGATGAAGATGGAAACATCCGGAGTCGGTATTTGGCATTGCAGCAATACATGAATACCATAGACTTGGCAATGGCCTTGGTTTCTGATGGGGCTATTCTTACGCGAAATGCGCTGGCAGTAAGGAAAGATATAAGTAAAATCGTCAATTTGAAAAATCCATTTGAGAGTATGGCGGTCATATCAACAGCTACCAAAGCCATAAATCAGATAAGAAAAATGTATGGAGTGGTGTCGAATGACGTGGTAAAAAGTTACATCAGACAAAAAAATAAAATTAAAAAGTATATTAAACAAGTGGATGTAGTATCAGATTTGACCGATCCTTCATTACGTCATATTCCGGAAGTTGTGTTGGATAATACTGCTGTGCTAACAAAAACGGACAAGGAAATTATGGAGGGGCTGGGACAGAGTGAAACAGAGGATGCTGCGATCAAAGATAGCATGGATATTTTGGAAGAACTGAATAAGTTGGATTAAATGGGTGGTAGATATGAAACGATTCTTACTTGTCCTTGTTCTCTTATATTCTGTTTCAGCTATGTATGCCCAAGTCACAAAAAGAGTCTTTACGGTAAAGGAGAGTGTGGGTTCAAGAAACCAATTATATGAAAATGTTTCTAGAAAAAGTTATTTGAATGTGGGTTATCAGCGTTTGACGATGAAGCAGAGCGGAGGCATGGAATTGAAATCCAATTTGGGGCTTTTGTCATCAGTAGGAAAAATATATTTGTTAAGCAATGAGCCTAAGATTTTTGATTGTGGTATCGATGTGGTCTGGGCTGACCTGAATTATATTAATTATCAATTGGAGTTTAGAGAGAGTAAGTATGTAGCTCAAAAGACTTATCATCAGGTAGATATTGGTATGCAGGGAGGAGTCATTTTTGTGTTTAGATCGGCATCTTTAGGCTTCAACGCAAGGGTCTTTGTCAGGTATATGCCTGGTTTTTCGGCTATGTGTGTTGATGAGGATTGGTATGGTAATTATGCGAATTTTGTTGTGGCGGGATCATCCCTATCTTTCGGTTCGTTTGGTATTGGGGTGGATTATAAGTGGGGAATTTGTGATTATGCTGTTTTAAACTGGAATGTTGATAATGAAGAAGATGGAAGGGATGTCCCGGCATCTTTCCCGAGTTCAAGATATTCCGGAATCCGGGCTTATTTGGTTTATCATTTTTAGATCAGAAATATTATGAGAGTGTGTAAAGTTCTGTTGGCTGTATTATCCGTTTTTGTTTTTTCAGGTTGTTATACGAATATCATTGAAGGCAGTGATGTGGGAGGCAATGTAACACAAGAATATGGCAATGTTACCATTGTCTGTAAACTGGATTTTGGTGAGAATGATGAAGTAGAAGGATTAAAAGCGGTCACGTCTAATGATGAGTGGGATATCAATAGTACGGAGTTTGAAATTTCATCGCTGTCCGGTAAAATACCTATGACTGTTTTTATAGTGGACGATAAAGCTGAAAAGGTCATCATGTTGTCAAGAGAACGTCATACGGATGGCAAACCAGTCACTGTTGATGCGGTGAGTACTTCAATAGCTTTGGTGACAATGTATCATGCTTTACTTCCGGTTTTAGGTGAAGATTATGAAACAATAGTGGCGTACGTCAAGGATTTGCCAAGTTTTCCTGAGCTGGTTAATATTGTACAGGAATCAATAAACAAAAGAGAGGATTTATTTAATGTAGATAATACTCTCCTTTTAACCGCGATAAATAATACATTAGAAGATTTATATCAAAAACTGACTGATAATTTGCCTTCCCAAAGAGTAGTACCATCCATTTCAAAATCTGGTATTAATATGGATCAATACCCATTACATATATTGCTTTATGATGATTTCTTGACTCTTCAAACCACAGGTCTTACTCCAAGTTATACTGGGGAATATACTAGAACATACGATTCATTTATAGAGAAAGTTGATGATTTGATAGTTCCTTCTTGCGAGGATGAATTTGAATCAACTTTATCTGTTTTGAATTTTTATGCTGATGCTTTCAAAACCCTGTTCAATATAGGAACTCAATCTTCCAATTTTTATGGCGAAAAAGAATATGCTTATTTTCATAATATTGGAGAATATTCGTTCTCTTTGGAATTGGATAAGACGGAAGCATGGCTTAAAATGATTGATTATTTCATAGGTATATTTTGGTTTAATATGGATAGTGAATTAAAGGGACAGCTTAAGACTATATTAGTTGAAAACATTCCCAATGTATATTCTGATGTTTTGAATGGTGAATATTCGTTAGAAACAGGAGTGAGTCTTATTTATGATGGGGTTGATACCATATTAAAAAGCCTTAAAGGAACAGGATTGTCGTCTATTCTGTCTGTCAAGTATATTGCTAGATTTTTTTCAATTGCATCAAAGTTAAAGAATGGTTTGACTGAAATGTGTTATATACATTATTTTTTGAAAGCTCCTGATCACATTTCATTTAAGATTTGCCATCAAGAAAATAACACGGAGGATTGTACATCAGCAATGATAAGTATTGTTGGTGGTAACAACCAGTCTGGTGAGGCCGGTCAGAGGCTATTGGAACCTTTGGCTATAGAATATGTATCTTATAATGATGAAGGTGAACAAGTTAATCCTGTAGTTGGAAAAGATATTAAGTTTGTTGTAACCCAAGGTAATGGAACTGTTTCTGAATCTATAGTACATGCTGTTGGTGGCCTGGCAAGTGTATGGTGGACATTGGGGGATGGAATACCGGGTGATATCCAAAAAGTTGAGGCTTTTGTCGTAAGTAGCATAGATCCTGACGTTGTTATCTCCAATACAGTGGAATTTTATGCCACCGTAAAATCCCCCCAAGATATCACTGTTCGTTTGGATTGGCAGAAATTAAGCGGGGATACGGATATTGACCTTCATGTAGTAGATCCTTATGGCGAGGAGATTTATTATCTCAATAAGTTTTCAGAATCAGGTGGTTGGCTTGACAGGGATGACACTGTTGGGCCTGGTCCTGAACACATATCTTGGAATGTGGCGCCTACAGGCACATACATTGTGAAGGTACATTATTATGGGAGTGATAGTCGAGCTGTCACTTCTTATCAGGTGACAGTAAAGGTAAATGGTGTTACAAAATCATATTCTGGTTCTATTGCCTATCATCAAGAGATTACAGTAGCCGAGTTTACAATCCCGTCTTCTGCTGCAGTACGTGGGGGAGTACCTGATATGATAAAAGATAGGTTTGCCATAGAAAACAATAAAGTATATCCTCGAAAATAACAAACGGAAATTCAGAGATTGGATAGTCCAAAGTTGCGATGGGATTTTGATAATAGGTAAATTCTATGTCTTTAATTTCATTTTAGAAAAGGAATGTAATTATGTATTTTTTCTTTGTTCTTTTTATGCTGGCCATGAATGCTTCTGTACAGACTGATGCTTTACAAAAATTTGATTTTGGTACATTTACTCTCGATTTACCTGCAAATTGTAAATCTTATCCGGATGAACAGTCAGAGGAATGTGTATCTGTGAGGACACCGGATAAATCTTTCTTCTGTATTGTCAGTGCTTTTACGTTGGAAAAGAATATGGACATGGAGAAACGTTTGAGGGAAGAGGCTATTGGATTCAATATAGACATAGATCAGAGTGGCCTTTTTACCATTACGACAGGTACAGAATACCCATTACTATGTACCATGGAGGATTTGGGAAAAGCAGTCATGCTTATTGGGGTTTATCCTGATTATAGGAATAATCGTGGCATATATATCAATATGTTGGCTACTGAAAAGGCTAACGCAAGTAGCAGCCTTGCGAAAATGGTTTCATCTTTTAGGTTGTCAGATGGTAAATAAAGAATATTTGATGGCGGTTTAAAGCGTACTGATCATTTCATTCTTTAGGATTTTTTAATGGCTCATGTGATGAGCTCTTTCTGATCTGTGAATGTATTACTTCATTATCTTAACGCTCTTGTTACCGGATTTTAGGATGTAAACACCTACCGGAAGATCCTGGATGTCGAGTTTGCTGTTGACACCAGAACGGACAAGAACGCCAGAGACTGTATAGACATCAGCGTTCTGCATGGACTTTTCGAAGTCGATTTGCTGTATGGCATCTGCATTCGTACGCTTGTAATACAGTTTGAAGTTATCGAAGCAGGTCCAGTCCTGAGAGATGAATTCGGTTTTGCTGATTCCCAATTTAAGATCACTGGTTTCGTTCAAAGTATAAGTGACCGTATTTCCATGATAATTGTCTTCTTTGTTGAATGCGTTGTTGGCACTGGTTACATCATCCGGGAATGTGTACGGGTCAAGTGAATAGTCTGTTTCATCATACAGAGACATGAACTCGTCCGTCTGGTCGTTGATATAGATTTTGGCTAATAGAGCTTCTGTTCCGTTCTGGTGTGCTGTTGAGGCATTTTGTATGCCACCGTAGCGATAGAAACCCTGGCAAGAGAAAATATACTCTCCGGCTGGCATGTTTTCGAGCACCTGATAAGTATCAAAGGTCTTGTTATAGTGTTCGGCTACACCGGCTGTGGCTTGAGTGAAAGCTGTTCCATTCCATCCGTATGTTCCCTGGCTGAAATCCGGATTCTTCAAAAGCGAAGTGATGTCAGTGGTTTCTCCTACTTCCAGATTGGAAAAAAGTTCTTCCAGATAAGTTTCGCGAGCTTCGAGCAATGTGTCATAGGCTTTGGGCAGTTCTGTTGCAAGCTGTTCTACAGAAGTGAGTGCCAGAGCTTCCTTGGCTGTGGCGATAGCCTCATTGAGCACCTGACTGTTACCGTTTTCGGCCATTTTTTCTATTTCCGGCAGGAACAGGCATAATTTGCTCCATGACTCAAGCATTTTATATTCTGTTTCTGTCAGTGTCATGAATGAACCGTGCTGGAATGCGCCGTCTCCCTGCAGATTGGAAGAGAAAGAGATGTTCTGTCCCAAATGGTCGGTTTCACAATATTTGTAGGCACTTCCGCCAGAGTAACGCATGTAGTATACGTTGTAGACATCTTCATTGATACGGCGTATCGTAGATGATCCTTCAACCTGTTCCTCGCCCTCGTTGGTGATATGCAGGATGTCTGTCCATGTATCACTGACCAGTGTCGGACTCGTTGCTTCGTAGATTCCTCTAGTGGCACCGCTGGCTCCTTCTCTTTTATAATACATGTGATAGAGACCGTCGTAGGGGTTATAAACAATATCACCGTCAATGACAGCGCGTCCCGGATCGAAGAACAGACGGGGTTGGGTCAGTGTCTTGAAATCACGGTCTGCGTATGAGTAATAGATCTTGTCGTATGAGTCACCTTCATTGGAAGACAGGATAGAGTAGTAGACCAGATATTTCTGTACGCTCGGATCCCAGATCACCTGAGGAGCCCAAACTCTGTTGATTTTGGCATATTCTTCATCCGTATCATAGCAACCGGTTGTAGCTTCCGGATCAGAGAAAATCTGCTTGCCTTTATTGAAATCGAAAGTCACACTTTCCCAGTGGATGAGATCTTTGGATTTGATCAGGTTTAATCCGTGGTTGTTCCAGATACCAGATGCCTGCTGTTTCATATCGGTGGTTGTCATGAGGTAACCGTCGTTGTCTTCTCCTCTGGTGATATAAGCATCGCGGGTACCGTGTTCGATGCCGGCAATTTCTTCTGTGTCGAAAATTTCCTCACCGCCGAGCAGGACTTTGAAGTTCTGCCCTTTATCTTCTTTTGTACCCAGTGCGAAGTTTGTAATTTCCTTGTTGGCATTCATGAAGCAGTAGAGATAGCCGTAACGGTTGTCGTCCGGAGCCAATATGACAGGTTGTGTCTTTTGGCTGCTTGTCCCGTTCTGGTGATGCAGGGTTGCAGTCAGTTGGGCTACTTGCAGAGCTTTGCTGTCGGCAGCCGGCAATTGAAGTACGTTCAGGCGCTGTTTTCCGTCTTCTTCTGTCAATTCTACATAGCCATTCTCGGTAATGTCACAGCTCCATGTGATAGTCGCACCGTTTTCAGTTTCAGCCGGCAGATCTGTTGAGGCATGGAGAAAATTGAATTTTGAGATGAAGTGAGCTATTTCGGATACATCCTCGTTGTTGATTATTTCAGAAGACTGAGCATCCATTTTTTCAGCGCTTTGATAGATCTTCTTGACTTGTTCATTATTCAAAGCCTGGGAATAGAAACGTACGTTGTCGATGGCCATCTGTTTCATGATGGCATCATCGGCGTATGGTGAGCGGCCCAATGCAGCCAAAGTGACTGTTGATGCAAAATGTTCAGGACGTGAGCTGAATTCACTTTCAGACAATTTGTATCCGTCCAGATAGAATGAACCTTTGCTTCCTTCCATGACGAAAGTCAAGGTGTGCCATTTTCCGTAAGAGATACCGCTTTTGGAACGGGCATATTCGTTGCCGCTTTCTTTGTCCTTCATGGTGAAGTACCAGTCAGTATTATTGCTTGTATTGACAAGCCCCAGGTATTCGTCTGTACCGTTGGCCATTGCCAGTGCCCAGCAATATTTTTCGAGTGAACCTATTCCGGGAAACATGATATCTGCCGTAATGGTAAAGTCGCCGGTCAGTTGTGACAGGATTTGTTTGGCCATATCAGATCCCAGGTCCATCCATCCGCCATTATCACCGTTTCCGGTGTAGAGAACCCTGTTGCCGTCATTCATGGTTATGATGTCTGCACTTCCGGTCAGACTGCCTTCATACTGGTTGTTGTCATCTGCAGGTTGTCCGTTTTCGAACGTGTAAGCTACAACGGGATCGGGAAGTTCAGTATCGGATGTATTGTCTTCCTGGATATCGCTGACTTTAAGTTTTATGATATTAAGAGAGTAAGCGGGAACTTCGTAAGTCAGTCCTTCTGCATCGGTAGTGACGGCCTGTTCTTTCGGGGTAACATTGTACGGGTTATTGACATTGTTTTCCTCTTTGTTGCTGGCAGCTGTCAGTTGGATGACTGTTCCGTCTTCTACAGTAGCATTGTCTACATTGACTCTTACAGTTTGAGCCTGTCCTTTTGTATTGACAATTTTGACATACATCTGATTGTCATTCTGGTCAATATTGACAGCTGTGTAGATTTTTCTGTCCTGATTGATGGTGAACTGATGGATAACTGTATCGTCAAGATAGCAGGTTACCTGGCTGCCCTTTACCTGAATCTTTACTCTGTAAGTTCGTCCGGTTTCAATGTTGCCGTTTGTATTTGTTACGGTTGTTTTGTTTCCGTTACGGCATATTTCTACACCATGTTTGGTATTGCCCCATCCACCTAAGTTCCACCAGGCATAGTTCTGGTCATCTTTATAATTGAATACGATAAGAAAACCTTCAGCTCCTGATAGTTTGGTTGCATCTGCTTCGAAAGTGTATGATGACATGCCATCTATGTCAAGGTGACAGATGGAACCTTCGGTTGAAGGATTGGTTTGTTCCAACACGCCATTGTTGATGTTCCATGCGCCCTTTTGAGGCATGATCCATTTACTGTTGGCGCTATTCTGGAAATCATCAGAGAAGATGACCTGTCCGTTTTCGTCAGTCAGACGGACATTGTCAAACTGCGCTGTTGTAGCCCATGTGCTCATACCGATCTGTCCGCCATCTTCAGCGTAGAAAACATTTTTTTCCGTATAGCTCAGATTATGAGTACCAATGTTGTTAGGCATCAGTTTCTGAACATAATAAGAAGGCGTTCCGTATGAAATTTCACTGTTGAAACGGATCATGTCCGGTCTCCACTTCTGATCGTTTTCATTGACAAAAATAGGAGCATAGCTGTTCATGACGCAGACATCGGCATTGCGTTCCATACCCAGCATGAACACTGCTTCGCCGAGAGCAGCATCCAGATTGCCGCAATCTCCGAAATTTTGTGTGACAGCATATTCGCCGACATATATTTTATGAGAAGAGCGGCTGTAGCTGTCGTATTTGTTATATTGGCTGGTGAACCAGTCTGGTGAACGGTAATAATGTTCGTCGACGGCATCCACCGGATGTGGGTTTCTCCATGAAGGACTGTCTGTACCCCATGCTTCTACGTTACCTATGATGGTCATTTCCGGGTAACGTTCCTTGATGGCATTATAGAACTGTATGTATCGTTCGGCATAATGGTCACTTTGGTCGCTGTTGTTCTGTGACGAGAAATTGTAATTTTCGTTGCCGATTTCAATCAGGTTCAGATTGAAAGGTTCGGGATGACCGTTGGCAGCTCGCAATGCTCCCCATTTGGTATTCACGTCTCCGTTGCAATATTCAATGGCATCAAGTGCTTCCTGAATGTATTCGTCTATTTCAGTATAAGGTTCGCACCATCCATGTCCCATACCCATGTTGACAACGAATAACGGCTCTGCACCGAGATCTTCTGTCAGTTGTAACATTTCGTGGAATCCCATACCGTCTGAAACGCGATAGTTCCAGTTGACGTTACGGTGTCCGGGACGTTCTTCTATCGGTCCTATTGTTTTTTTCCATTCGAAGCGGTTGGTCTGTTCGTCTGCCCATGCTCCTTCTACAAAGCATCCTCCGGGGAATCTGACAAAGGCCGGTTTCATATCGTAAAGCAGTTGTGCCAGATCCGGACGACATCCGTTAGGACGATCCTTGAATGTAGGCGGGAAGAGGCTGACCATATCAATATCCAGAGAGCCAGCTTTGTCGGCAGTCAGGAAGAACCATGCTTTCGGATCGTCGCCATTGCATGTGATGGTGGCAGTATATTTTTTCCATTCTGTTGAGGCGGAAACGGTAATTGAGGTTTCGCCTAACCGGGCACCGCTTTCATTGCATATAGCAGCGGTAAGAGTGCCGTTCCAGGTGTTTGACTTAACCCAGAATGAGCATGTGTATGTTCTGTCCTTGACAGCGTTGATACCCCAGAAACCTTCGTTCTTGATACCGTCCCCATTTGCATTGAATTTGACTCTAAGTGCTTTTGACTGAACATCGTTAAGAAGTCCTTCAGAAATCAGGGACATGTTGGCGGAACCTACAGTCCACCATTTGTCGGGATTATAAACATTGTCCTCGAACGAACGGTTTTGAATCAGTTCGGCGTATAAGCCTCCGTCGCCGGCATGATTGATTTCTTCGAAAAACAAACCATAGTGTCTGCTTCCGATGGCGTTTGTGGTGCGTGATGCATTGATTTGCATCTCAATGGTCTGGGCATAAGTAGTCATGCTTATGGCACATCCTAACAGACTGCCACAGATCCCTTTTAGTAGATGTGTTTTCATGATAACTGGATGTTTTTTGGAAATTCCGTTATGTTTTTATAATGTTAGGTTGAAAATGGTTTGTTCTTTTTTACAGATTAGTGATTTGTCTTTTTCAAGTATTGTTTAAAGCGTAATATTTGCACTTATTTCAGTGCTGACACGCAAAGGTATGAATATCTTTTAATTATCCAAAGAATTATAAGCCAATTGTTTGCATCATTGATATGAAATAATTGTTAAAATGCCAATTATTCCTTTTATTCGGTTTGAGACATATTGGGTTGGGTCCCTATGTTTTTCCCTTAAATGGTTTTTTACAAAGGGAGAAGATTGTGCAGATTCGGTGATCCCGGAACTATGAACAGAGGATAAAAACATCTCTCCCAAGAAAGAAAACCCTATAAAATACTTCACCTCTTCACTTCTGTTTTTAATGTACTTGTAATCAATATGTTATAGATGAATATAGGTGCTTCATCCTTCTTTTGTCCCTGTTTTTTCCAAATTTTTCAATCTGTCAACAAAAAAGAATATTTTTGGATTAATACTTCGGCTTACTTCTGAAAAATCAAAGCTTACTTTCAAAAAAGTAAGGTTTACTTTTTAAAAAGTAAGCTTTACTTTTTTGAAAATGTCTTATATTTTCAATACAAGAAAATCGGGATTTATGTCGGAAAAAATAAAGATTGAAGGAGGTGGTGAAGGGGTGGTGAAGGAGCCGGTTCACTTTTTGTCCGGTATAAATAAAGGAAGGTGAAGAGGTGAAGGAGTTTCTTGTATAAAGAATATGTAGGAAAGAAAACTGTTTTATGGTATAATTCTGTTTGACCGTTTTTTTGATTGTTGATGTTTTTTTATGCAGATAGAGAACTTCCCGGAATATAAGATTTGCTGCATAAAAAAATTCCGACCGCTGCTGTATGGGTAGTCGTACAGACAGAGGTCGGAACTAAAAAAGATTGGAAGGTATATTAGTTTCAGTCTTTACTTGATATAAATTTTGCGTATATTTCCATTGGCGGTTTTGATGATATTGAGTCCTTTGCCAAGATCATTTCTTTTGATTCCGTTGATGTCATAGATTTCCTTACATTGAGTTCCGGGCAAGACATCTGATACGGTCGGTGTGTTGATGGCAGTGGATACTGCGAATATCGGCTGTAGAGTTACGATGTCATCTGGCATGGTGAAGGTGTTGTCATCACTCATATTGATATTGCCATGTATGATGTTCCATCCTGCAAATTCATATCCTGCGTTGGGGACGGGGTTAACGGTGACGAGTTCTCCTTCAGCAGCTGAATCGGCGCTGGCGATAGCTTTTCCGTTTTCTGCGTCTCTGATGGTGATAAGGAATTTTTCTTCAGGTATGTCCGTCGGCGTGTAAGTGACATTATCGATATAGATGTCAAGACCGTTGGGATTATAGATGGTTGTTTTGTTTTCGCCCTCTTTCATTGTAAATTTCAGACTGAGTTTTTTCCATTCGTTTTTTTCAGTCTTTTCACATTTTACCATTCTTCGCGTACTGTTGACGGCTATGGCGATGAATCCGGCATTTTCAGGGGAGGTGTATCTGACTGTGACGTTATAGTCAGTTGCGTTTTCAATATTCAGATTATGTCTGAGCGTACCGTTCTTGTCATTGCCCATATCCATGAAGCCATTGCCGGCATGTCCGAATACATCAGGATAGCTGTAGTAAGGATCAACTACACATTTTTTGATATTCTTGTAATCCATATCCTCGGCCTCGATGATGATCTCTCCATAATAGTCCTCCGGCTGTTTGGGGAGTTGCAGCGGTGAGCTGGCAGCCAGGTCTGTACGCCGTTCTGTGGCGGTTCCTGAACAGTTGACGGTTACGTCTACAGGTCCCATATGCCATACGTTAAGGGTATATTGTTTGGTTTCGGCATCCCATTCCGCAGATGTTTTTGATACGGCTTCCACGCGGTCTGTCAGCTGGAAGGTAGGTTCTGTGGTTGCTCCGTACACGACGATCTTGTCGAGTACCATGTCCGTGGTATCCGTACGGTAATTGTTCAGATAGAAGTCGATATGATCTGCGTATTCTCTAACGATACCGCTGCTGAGTTTACCCCATGTGAGGTTAATGCTGTCGCAGGTGTTGTATTCCAAAGGGACAATGGCAGAAGCTGTGGTTTTGCTGTTCAGGTAAGTATACGGAGTATAAGTGACCAGCTGGTTCTTGAATCTGGAAACGAACAGATCACCCTTGCTGATTTCCGGGTATTGGGCGTTGAATTCACCGATTTTTTTGTTGAGGATAGGCCATTCTCTTTTGTAGGCCGATTTTTTGATCTGTACCGGAATACTTTTAGCTAATTCATCATTTAGTCCGATGGTGACAGGTATGGTACGGTAACGGCCGGTTTTCTTGAAATAACAGTGATTGTCCATCCAGTAACCGTTATTGTTATTGAATGGGTCGGTCTGTTTGTAAAGTCCGTCATAGAGTTCGGCCCATGATGCATTTCTCTCTTCGCTTGAACCTGTTGTTATATCGTTGATGATGATGATCTTGGTATTCTCCACAACCTCCTTGCGGGATGGGATATACATGGTTCCGTCGATGATTTTCCGGAACATGTCCAGCCAGGCATTGCGGAATCCCGGGAATGTGCCCCAGTTTCTGCGTGTGTATCCGTTTACAACCGTATTGCTGAGGTTTTGGAAGTCTTCTGTCCAGATTAGCTCAGGACCGTCCCATACAGCTCCTCCGTTTACGCAGGTCTGTTCCATGACGGTACCTATTCCGGCAGATACGGGATAGGTTTTTCCATTGTTTTCTCCGAAAAGGTCCGACAAGGCACCGTTCCATCCGCAATTGTCGTAGCGGACACCATAATAATTGGACAGGCCGGATACGAACGGCGAGAACGTGACACTTTCGTTGTTGTAGAAACAGCTGGCTGTGGTATACTTGTAAAGCCAGAGAATGGCGTCAGGGTATTTCTGACAGGCCTCGTAGAGTTCCTTGTTCTGTTTCATCATACCTATGGAGTTAAGGTCGTGAGACCAGATGTTGCCGCAGAAACTGATGGTCAGGAAGCCACCGTATTTGTGGGCCATTGGTACCAGTTTGGCAAACAGTTCCAGACGCTCCTCGATCGTGCTCGAACTTTCATCTCCCGGTTCGTTGAAACCCCAGAACTGTTCTGCATAGTTCCAGCCCAGGAAGTTGGGATACCGTTTGTAGAAGTATTCGAATATTTCAAGATCATCGTCCATGAGATGGGTATGTCCTCCACTGGCTGGCTGGCAGGTAAACCACATCTTATTGGCCTGACATACGGAAGCCCATGATTTATAGGTCCTGATGGCATTCTGAGGCATCTTGTAAACATCCCGGTCGGTGTCATACGAGCATGAAAGGGATAGGTTCAGACAGACATACGGTTTGATCTCTTCGGGTATCAGATCAATGATTTTCTGTGGGTCTGCCTGATTCCATACGTCAATATGGATCAGCCATAATGGAGATTCTGAGCTGATGGGTCTTCGTTGCTGTGCGAAAACCGGCTGTATCAGCAGAACCAATGACAAGATGGCAAAAAAATGATGTAAAACTGTTTTTTTCATAATTTGATGAAGTTATAAAGTATATTTGTCTTTTCTGGATAATTGGATTGAGCCGATCTCTTATTTGTCTGCAATTCCCTTTTCTGTCAATGTAATAGGTTGAATGGTACCATCCTTATTGAATTTCATTTCTTCTACGCATACCTGTCGCCGGCAGTCTCCACCGGGTTCTCCATTGAGCATGTATGAACCGTCGTGGTAGAAGAAATACCATTTACCTTTGAATTCGTTGACAGAGGGGTGGATTGTAAATCCGTATTTGGCTGATGTAGTGAGTAGTCCTCTATATGTCCATGGGCCTTCTATGGAAGTGGCTGTAGAATAAGCAATCTGTTCGGCCTGTACGCCAGGTGCGTCGGCGGCATAAACGAGATAATAAAGGTTTTTGCGTTTAAACAGCCATGGACCTTCGGAGTAGTTTCGTAAGCCTATATGTCGTATTTCACCGTCGAGTTCAATCATGTTAGGTTTCAGGCGTACCATATAACAGTCGCCATTACCCCAAGCCATCCATGGTGTTCCGTCGTCATCGATAAAGACGGTAGGGTCAATATCAGCGTTCTTGCGGTGTGAATCGGGAGTCATGTCATCTGTGACCAGAGGCGTTCCGTCTTGGCGTGCCGGTTTGTAAGGGCCTGTCGGGTTATTGCTTACGGCCACATCGATCATGTGTTTGCCGTTGCGGGTATCGTCCAATGTGACGTAATAATAATACAGACCGTCTTTTTCGACCATTTGTGCGGCCCATGCACCATACGGATTGGCATGAGGAAAGTCACTGGCCTTCAGTATGACACCATGATCTGTCCAGTTGATCATGTCTGCAGAAGAGTATAAAACCCAATGGGGCATGTTAAACCACCCGCCGACACCAGCTTTATCCTCGCCGACAAAGGCATAAATACGGTCTCCTACTACCGTGCATGCCGGATCTGCGGTGAAGCGGTCGGTAAAGATCGGGTTCTGTCCTTTGACACGTTCTTTGCCGATACCCTCTATTTTCAGATTCCTGATCAGGCCGTTGCGTACCTGCAGGGAATTGGGAAAACCGCCTGGGAATCCTCTTCCTATTACCCATTTCGTGACATTGTAAGTCAGTGCAAAACCAGGATAATCTATACGTGATGTTGCTGTCTTACCCGTGTCGCATGATCTGACGGTCAGGGTCATTTCAGATTTTTTCTGTGGTGACTTATATTCAGATTGGAGAGTTATATCAAACCATTTTCCTTTTTCAGCCTTCTCTCCCGCAAATATACGGTGCAGTTTTTGTCTGTTGTCTTTGATTTCGGCAAAAATCTGTTCTGTTCCGGGATCAAACCCGATCATCAGATCAGCAAAGATTTCTCCTTTCAAGCCTTCTTTGCACAAGAATACTTGTTCGGTGAGTTGGGTGTTGAAACAGGCAGAAAAAGAGATCTCAAAGGAATGACGGAAATCTGCATAAAACAAATGACTTCGGTTATTGGTTGATAGGTCCGTGCAATTAATGTGGATAACCGTGTCTTCTTGGGTTATTCCAAAGTCTTGCCATCCACCTTTCTGTATATTCTGTGCGCTGACATAGACGCTCAGAAAAGTTGCCAGAGTGATGTGGCATATTCTGCATAAATGCTTTTTCCTGCTAGGTTTCATAGTTTATACATCAATGTTGATTGGAGTATTTATTGATTTAAGTATCTGTTTTGTGTGATGCCTTTTGACCGGAAAACGGCTATACAGGCAGGCTGGTCAAATGACTGAATTTTGAGCCAATTCATTTATTAAATGAAAATCCAATGTTCTTGTCCTGTCACAAAGTAAAACATTCGCATTTATAAAATCAAATATTGCCAAAAGGAAAAAAGAGCGATGTTTCATAAGAAAAAATATGTGTTACATAATCTTGATTTTATCGAAGTATGTTGTTCTTCCTGTGAAAAAAATAAAGCCAGACAGGGATGAATGTCTGAATGTTTTAAACCCAAAAACGGGCTGCAACAGAATAGCTGCAACCCGTTTTTAAATATTATGATATAAAATGTCTGGAACTAAAAAAGAACGTCTGCCCAATGGAACATGCCTTCATAAATGAAGCTGAGTAAACCTAAAACACATACACCGACAAGGCAGATGGCCATGCAGAGACGATTTGTGCCCTGTACTCTGAATGTGGGAACAGGTGACAAACCTTCTTCCGGTTCTTCAATATACATCGCCTTGACGACAAGAAGGTAATAGTACAGTGAGATGACGGTATTGACCAATGCGATGAATACGGTAATCCACCATCCGGAATGGAACGCGGCGGAGAATATGAAGAATTTTGAGAAAAATCCTGCAAACGGAGGTATACCGGCCAATGAGAACAGGCACAGGGTCATCAGGAAGGTCAGGCGGGGATTGGTCTTGTAGAGGCCGCGATAGTCGTCACGGGTCAGTGCTTGTCCGTCCGTTGCCTGTTCTATGGAACCGATCACGGCAAATACGCCGATGTTGGCTACTATATAGATGGTCAGGTAGAATAGCAATGAAGCCATACCTTGAGCCGAACCGGCCAGAACGCCCAGCAAGATGTAGCCAGCCTGGGAAACACTACTGAAAGCCATGAATCTTTTCATGTCCTGCTGAAGCAAGGCCATCAGGTTGCCGATGGTGATTGTCACAATGACCAGTAAGGCAATGGCTGATCCCCAGTCTTCTTTCATCGGTCCGAATACATGCAGCAGGATACCGGCCAGTGCTACGGCAGCAGCACCTTTGGAAATGACACTCAAATAGGCGGATACAGTGGTTGGAGCGCCCTGATAGACATCGGCAGTCCATAAATGGAAGGGAACCAGACTCATCTTGAAGCCTATACCGGCAATGAAGAGAACCATGGCAAATTGCTGGAGAGCCGTACCGTGTATGAGTGAAGGCAGATCGGCAAAATAAAGCGTACCACATGTGCCGTAGAGTAAGGACAGACCGTAGAGCAGAAATGCAGAAGAGAACATGGAGCTGAGGATGAACTTTGCTCCGGCTTCTGCGCAGTTATGGCGGTATTTGTCGAGTGCGACGATGCAGGCCATAGGGATACTGGCCATTTCAAGTCCCAGATAGAAAAGAAGGAAATGTCCGGCTGTAAGCATGAAGAACATACCCAGCAGGGTACATAGGGTGAGGATGTAAAACTCACCACGTTTGAAATGGGTATCTTTCCGGTCCAGCCATTTGTTGCTTTGCAGAAATACCAGAAGTGTACCGGCTGCCAATACGGCTTTAGCTATGGAAAGGAATGGGGTATTGATATACATACCTCCGAAAGCCTGTCGTGTATCGGGAGTTACAGACAGAATTATCAGGATACACATGAGTACGCATAGCAGAGGGTGAAACCAGCTTTTGCGCAGTGAACCCATGAATAAGTCTGCCACTAGCACAAGAAGAATGACTGCCATTAGCCATAATTCTGCGTGTAAGGATAAAATAGCAAATATATTCATTGTAGATCAATAATTTTTTATGTTACACATAATAGATGTTTATCAATATTATAGCGACAGGGCCAGACGTGAAACTATCGGCTCAACGCTCTGGCTGATCGTATCGCTTACCCACCACGGTGCCAGACCAAGACCGGCAACAGCTATAATGAGGCAGATGACGGCCACGCGCTCATCCCATGTGGCATCTGTCAGCTTCAGGTGTGCTTCATTCGTACAGGTACCGTACAGGATACGGCCTACGACACGCAGAATGTATACGGCGGTGATCACGATACTGGTTGTAGCAATGATCGTGCAGGTGCGGTGGAATACGTCCGCATTTTGGAATGATCCTACGAAAACGGTCATTTCGGCTACGAATCCGCTCAATCCCGGAAGTCCGAGATTGGCTAATCCGGCAATGACATAGCCTACAGCCAGGAAAGGCATGATTTTCATCAGTCCGCGCAACTGGCGCACGTCACGTGTGTGGGTACGGCCATAGATCATACCGATCAGGGCAAAGAAGAGAGCTGTCATCAAACCGTGGCTCAACATCTGAAGGATGGCTCCGGTGCAGCTGATACGTGTCATCATCAGTAAGGCAAACAAGACCAGTCCGCAGTGGCTGACTGAAGAGTAGGCATTGATATATTTCAGGTCAGTCTGTACCACAGCGCTTAAGGCACCGTATACGACAGAGATAGTGGTGAGGATAAGGAATACATTACCCCACATGGCAGCACCTTCCGGCATCAGATACATGGCTACGCGGAAACAACCGTAACCTCCCAGTTTCATCAGAACGCCGGCATGCAGCATACTTACAGCTGTAGGAGCTGAAGCATGACCGTCGGGGCTCCATGTATGGAAAGGGAACAAGGCTCCAAGCACACCGAATCCCAAAAATATAAGAGGGAAGAAGATATGTTGTATTTCGGATGGAATATGTCTTTCTGCCAGTTCCAGTATGTTCATGGTGTCGGCTCCGGCACCGTAGTAAATACCCAGAATGCCGATAAGAAGGAAAGCAGAACCACCCATGAGCATAAGTGTCAGCTTCATGGCTGCGTAAGACTTCTTGCCGCTGCCCCATACGCCGATTAGGAGGTACATGGGAATAAGAGCTACCTCATAGAACATGAACATGGTGAAAAGATCGGTGGAAATGAAAAAGCCGAAAACACCAAGGCTTAATAATGTAAACCACAGGAAATATTCCTTAGTCATCGGTTTTAGCTGCCAAGAGGCAAATGTACCGGTGAATACGATGATTGCGCTTAAGAGAAGCATGACTACGGAAATGCCATCTACACCTACAGCATAGCAGATATGTAACGGACTGTACCATGGCAGGCTGTCGGTCAGCATCATAGCTTCATGGCTTCCGGCTCCCCGCCAGTTCAGATAAGTGATAGTAAGCCATACTGACAGAGCCAGTAAGAGAGACGCGCCTGTCAGCATGACGCCTCTGACCTGGTTCACGTTACGTGCTAGCCATAAAGCCAGCAGCATCAGTAACGGAATCAAAACATAAAGACTTAATATATTCATAATTTTGATGTGTTTTAATCGGGATTTTTAAAACTGATTATAGAGCCAGAACGATGAGGCTGACGGCCAGAATGCCGATAAAGAACCAAATAGTATAGTTCTGGATATTGCCGCTTTGCATGGGCTGGACTTCTTCTGCCGTAGCATTGGCACCCCATGCCGAGAAGTTGAAGAACTGGTCAATGGCATGACGGTCGAACCAGGCTATTGGGCGTGACACGCATCTGAAGATGATACGTTTGGTGACGAACAGCCAGATCTCGTCCATGTAGAATCTGCGATATGCTGCTTTGTGCAGGCGTGGGAATTTTTGGGCTAACGCATCTGCGACAGGCTGTTTCTCACGAGCATACATCCATGTGGCCAATAATATGGCGCAAACGGCAACGATGATGCTGGTTGTGGCAACGCTAGCGTCAAGATGGATATCGTAAGCTGTTCCGTCAGCCGAAATAAGGTGTCCGAAAGGAAGGAAACCGGCACCGCAGGTAATCAAGGCCAGGAAAAGCAACGGGAAAGTCATGGTAAAAGGACTTTCGTGAGGATGATGGGCCTCATGCAGTTCTTTGTTTTCCTTACCCCAGAAAATGCCATAGTAAAGGCGGAACATATAGAATGCTGTCATACCGGCAATGATTGTCATGATCCAACCGGTTGCAGGACTGTAACGGAAACAGGCTGTCAGAATCTCGTCTTTAGAAAAGAATCCTGAGAATGGAGGTATTCCGGCAATAGCCAGACAAGCGATCAGGAATGTAATATGAGTGAGCGGCATGTATTTGCGCAGACCACCCATTGTGCTCATTTCATTACTGTGTACGGCGTGGATGATACTACCGGCTCCCAGGAAGAGAAGTGCCTTGAACATGGCATGAGTAAAGAGGTGGAACATGGAAGCCATATATCCCAATCCGCCTTCATGCGGATTGTCGGAAGTGCAGACTCCCAGTGCGACCATCATGAATCCGATCTGCGAGATGGTAGAGAATGCCAATACGCGTTTGATGTCACTCTGTACGCAGGCTACTGCTGCAGCATAGAATGCCGTGAATGCACCGACAATGACAATCAGGTGGAGCGTGTCAGGAGCATAATCGATATAGATCGGGAAAAGACGGGCAACCTGATAAACACCGGCTACCACCATGGTTGCCGCATGAATAAGGGCAGAGACAGGAGTCGGTCCTTCCATTGCATCCGGTAACCAGATGTGGAGCGGGAACATGGCACTTTTTCCGGCTCCGCCGATAAACATCAGTCCTAATGCCATTGGCATCATCAGCCCACCTTGCATGAGAGCTTCTTCTGTCGGTGAGAAAGAAAATGTTCCTAAATTGTAACCATAGATGAGAATACCGATAAGGAAGCCGAGATCGGCAAATCGGGTAACGATAAATGCTTTCTTTGAAGCAGCGATAGCTTCCGGCTTCGTGTAATAGAATCCGATGAGCAGATAAGAAGAAACACCTACGAGTTCCCAGAAAATATACATCTGGAAAATGTTGGTAGCGACCACCAGACCAAGCATGGCAAATGTGAACAGGCTGAGGAAAGCGTAGTAACGCTGGAATCCTCTTTCACCTTTCATATAGCCAAATGAATAGATGTGAACCATAAGGGAAACAGTCGTGACTACAATCAGCATGAGAGCTGACAGGGGATCCAGAAGAAAACCCATGTCAATATGCAATCCTTCATTGAAAGGAAGCCATGAGATATTGAATGTGGTCAGTTCCGGTAATATACCGTCAACACGTGCAGATGAGAAATAGCCCAAAGCTGCTGTCCAGGCCAGTATGGCGGTGATAGTCAGTGAAGCTGTGCCTATGAGGCCGGCTGTACGATGGCTCATCTTCATGCCGGCCAATGCCAGAACCAGAAAACTCAATACTGGCAGTAACAGAATATAAAGCGTGTATTCCATATAAAAACTAATGTTTTATAGAGTCTGTAAATTGTGATATTGTCTAACCTTTCATTTTTCGTATATCGTCCGTATTGATGCTGTTCAGATTGCGGTATACATTGATCATGATGGCAATGGCTACAGCTGTTTCTGCGGCAGAGATGGCAATGCCGAACAGTGAGAAGAAATGGCCTTCCAGAGCGTTTGGAAAAAGAAAGCGGTTGAATACAGCAAAATTGATATTGGCAGAATTAAGCATCAGTTCTACTGAAAGCAGGACTGCCAGCAGACTTTGTCTGGTGAAGAATCCGTATACACCGCAGAACATCATAATGGTTCCCGGAACCAGATAATATAATAATGTAATATCCATGATTCTTGTAATGTTTGATTGATAATCTGATTTCAACGTTTGCGGGCTATCATGACAGCTCCGATGATACATGCCAGAAGGAGTACACTGATGACTTCAAAGGTCAGTACGAACTGGTATTTTCCGGCTCCGACCAAAGCTTCGCCAATGAGAGCCGGTGAGAGTTCACCGCCTTCCGGCAAAACGTTACCGGCAAATCCGGCTGTGAACAACAACCATAGTGTGAGACCTAAACCCACAAGAATGGTCGCCAGTATGGCTGTGAGTCTGCCTTTGGGTAGCTTCGAACGTAAAGTGGCTTGTGAACGTGTGAGCAGGATGGAGAACACATACAGAATGACTATACCTCCGGCATAGACTGTTATCTGAACAACTCCCAAAAACGTATAATCAAGCATGAAATAGAATGCAGCTGTTCCAAACAACACCATGAGCAGTGCGGTGACGGCTCTGAGAATATGTTTGGCCGTGACTGCGGCCACTGCTCCTGTGATGATTAGCAGTGATACGATAATAAATACCGTTTGTTGAAAAGTGATATTCATAGGATGATGTTTGTATGAATGTAATTTTTAATGTTGTATCGAGTCCGTTTGTCAAATTGGCCTCTTCCTTTTATTCGCCGTTACTGATTCGTGTTCCGTTTTCGGCCCACTTTTCTTTGTCAGGCAAGTCTAATCTTAATTTGAGGCTGTCACGCCGGAATACGGCATTTTCGAAATGATTGTTGAATTTGATAGCCTCGTGAGGGCATGCATCTACGCATAAGCCGCAAAACATACATGATCCCAGATCGTAATGCCATGCCAGTAGATGGCGCTTTTTCTTTCCTTCATCGTCAACAGTCCATTCTGATTCTATCTTGATGGTGCCATTGGGGCAGGCGGCCTGACAAAGTCCGCAGGCGATGCATCGCCACTGTCCGTCTTCATTGGCTACCATTTGCAGACAGGCTCTGTGGCGTTGTGGTACGTGGAGCGTGGTATGCCGGTTTTCGGGGTATTCTTCAGTAACCTTTTTTTGTAACATCACTTTCATGGATGTATTCATACCTACAAACAGGCTTTTGGTTCCGCGCAGATATCTTCTGATATATTTTTTTAAGCTACTGTTCATTTTTAATTATTATTCTACTTGTTGATAATCTTGATAGGTTTTAATGATAATTAGAAAACCAAACCGTATACTTTACATATTACAGTGGCCATCATAATGATTAAAGACAAAGGCATGAGGTATTTCCATTCCAATGTCTGTACCTGGTCGATACGCAAGCGCGGGAATGACCATCTGATCCACATTAGCAGGAATACGACTGCAAAAGTCTTGCCTACGAACCATATAACTCCGGGAATGGCATCCATGACCTGGTTGAGGGCATCAAGTCCGGATATGTGCAATGGCATCCATCCTCCAAGGAACAGTGTGACAGAGATCCCTGCTGTGATGAACAGGTTGAGGTATTCTGCCAGATAAAAGAAACCGAAATGCATACCTGAATATTCAGTATGGTATCCGGCAGTCAGTTCCTGTTCGGCTTCAGCAAGGTCGAACGGACCTCTGTTTGCTTCAGCATTACCGGAAATGATATAAATAAAGAAAGCGATAATGGTCAGAATATGACCTTTGAAAATATTCCATATATTTTCCTGACTTTCTACAATGCCAGAGATACTCATTGTCCCACTCAAGGCCACAATGGCTATAACGGTTATACCCATTGAAAGTTCGTAGCTGATCATCATGGCTCCACTACGCATGGCTCCGATGACCGCATATTTGCTGTTACTGCTCCAACCGGCCATCAGAATACCTAATACTCCAAGTCCGGATGCAGCAAGTGGAAGCATAATGCCTACTTCATAATCGAGAACGGGAGCTCCCTTGTGCCATGGCAGGCAGGCAAAACTGATGAACGAACCGGCTATGACAAAGAAAGGGGCCAGTTCATAAAGCAGATGGTCCGCATTCTTGAGTCGTATGATTTCTTTGGTCAGTATCTTGAGAACATCGGCAGGGACCTGCAAAAGGCCTCCGCGCCCACCTACTCGGTTCGGTCCGATTCGGCATTGGAAGGCTGCACATACACGTCTTTCCATATAAATCAGCACAACCGCCAATATGGCATATACCAGAATGAGACCTACAGCCAAAACGAGCCCTTCTATGGCTACTGCAGCTTTCTCACCGGCAGCATTGGCCAGTACCTCGTGGAATTTTTCTGCTAAAGGTGCTATGTTATAATAGTTTGTTGTAATATCCATAAATGATAAGCATTACTTTTATTCGTTCTATTTTTATATGTTGACGATATCGGTTTATCGGTCAATATCCGGAATGACAAAGTCAAGAGTACCGCCAATTGCTATCAGGTCGGCTATTTTACCTTCTTTGCATACTGTGTCCATAGCCTGTACTAATGGCAAACCTGTTGACCGGAAGTGCAATCTTGTTGGTGTCTTTCCGCCATCGCTGACGATGCAGACACCGAAGTTGCCTCTGCTGGCTTCTACTGAAGCTGTATATACTCCGGCCGGTAATTTGATAATGGCAGGTGTCTTGCAGCAAACAGGGCCTTCGGGCATCATGTCTGCCAACTGGTCAAGAATGTGGCATGATTCCAGGATTTCATCCATGCGGACCTTGTAACGGTCGAAACTGTCGCAGTGTGAATAGATGATTTCCTTGAAGTCCACACGGTCGTACCATGCATAAGGATGACGTTTGCGGACATCGTTTGCCCATCCTGAAGCACGTCCGGTACCTCCTGTTGTGCCTATACTTATGGCGTCTTCCTTGGAAAGCAGGCCAACTCCCATAAGTCGGTTCTGTGCAATGACGTTTTTGGTCAGGATGTTATCGTAGTCTTTGAATACCTCTCTCATGTGTGAAGTGAATTCCTTGACCTTTTGGATGAAATCCGGCTGTACGTCTGCCTGAACTCCTCCGAATTTATAGTAGTTCTGTATGAGACGTCCACCTGTTGTTTCTTCCATAATATGAAGAATCATTTCCCTTTCACGGAATCCATAGAAGAAAGGAGTAAGTGCACCCATATCCATTGCCAGACAGGAGAAGAACAGCAAATGAGAATTAATACGTTGCAGCTCGTCCATCATGGTTCGTATACACTGTGCACGTGGGGGAACCTCGATGCCCATGGCCTTTTCAACGCAAAGACACATGGCGTGGCGGTTATGATGTGCACTGAGGTAATCCAGACGATCGGTCAATGCCAGAGTTTGTCTGTAATTACGCTGTTCTGCAAGTTTTTCTATACCTCTGTGAATATATCCCAGGATAGGGTCGATGCGTTTGACGGTTTCACCTTCAATAGCCGTACGCATGCGTAATACACCATGAGTGGATGGATGCTGCGGACCAATGTTGACTACAAAATCGCCTTCATTAAAAATGACTTTCTGTTGGGCTTCAATTTCTCCTGTAGCCGGGTTTAAGCTGTAGCAGACAGTCGTATCGGCATTTGTTTCATCTGACAATTCGTTGTCAAGCGGATCCGGTTTATAGTCTTTTCTTAACGGATACCCATGCCAGTCTTCGCGAAGAAATAACCGGCGCATATCCGGATGGTCTGTGAATTTCAGGCCAAAAAAGTCCATTATTTCCCTTTCCTTGATCAACGCAGCCTGCCATATATGGCTGACAGTAGGCATCCATTCTTTGGCTGTGGATTTCAAGACAAGCGTTTTGCTGTCGCTTGTCCGTTCAAGGAAGTAATATACTCCTGTGAGCATATCGCCTTCGTCTGTACCCATCATATCCCACAGGAAGTCCATGCCGGCTTCAGATTTTAGTTTCGTGCAAACTGAAGGAATTTCTTCGCATGGAATGATCCAGACACATTCTGCGCCATTGGGACTGTCTGGGTTTTCAGCTTGGGCTTGCGGGCAGCATTTTTTAAGTAAGTCTTCTGGGTTAATAGAGCTTTCTGTATGCAGATCAGTCATTGTTGTTGTCCTCCTTTTGGTTGAATGAATGATGTTTATCTTTGATTTTTGCAGCAATGAAAGGTTCAAGCCGGATTTTACGCTGTAGCTGCATCATGCCGTAATAAAAGGCTTCAGGACGCGGCGGACATCCCGGAATATATACATCAACGGGTACTATCTTGTCGATTCCGTCAATCACATGATAAGATCCGATAAAAGGACCACCGGAAATAGTACATCCTCCGACAGCTATCACGTATTTGGGTTCAGCCATTTGATCATAAAGACGGCGCAGTACAGGAGCCATTTTGTGAGTTATGGTACCCAGGACCATAATCATGTCTGCCTGGCGTGGTGAGTTACGTGTAACCTCAAAACCGAAACGGGCCATATCATATTGAGCAGCTCCAAGCGCCATGAATTCAATGGCGCAGCAGCTTGTACCGAAAGTCAGTGACCAGAGAGAATTACTGCGTGCCCAGTCAATGAGCTTGTCGGCCCAGCCTACTATGACTCCGGCGCCTGTAGCGTTGAGTTCTTCAGCCATTTTGACGAGGACTTCGTTTTCATTCATTTCCTGATTCTGCATGTCCTTCGGAGCAGGAATATTTTTTATTTCCATTGTAAAGCTCCTTTCCGCCAGGCGTAGGCCAATCCCAGCACCAACACACACATGAACAATCCTATACTAAGCATTCCGGCAGAGGCAGTCATGCCTGTGCATCTTACTGCCCAAGGAAACAGAAATACAGTTTCTATATCAAACATGAGAAATAGAATTGCATACAGATAGTATCCTACCTTAAACTGCATCCAGGCCCCTCCACGAGGCGGCATACCACATTCATAAGGTTCTCCTTTACGGGGGTTATTGCTGCGTGGCGCAGTGAGCCGTGCCACTGTTAATGCTGCCCCTACAAGCACTGCAGCTGCAATAAGGACAACAGATAGAATAATAAAATTTGTCATTTGATCGAATATATTATTTGAATTGTTTATAGACAGATAATGACTGGATATAAAAAATGGCATGTAATATACTTGAATAATAGTTAATTACATGCTTGTACAAAGATACATGATTATATGTATATGAGCCATCTGCATAAATGACTGGATATATCCTTGATAATGATGGATATACTGTGCAGGTGGATTGTATTTGTCTGGTTGCTCCTGTTTAGTTCTTTTATACGTGTCAGGAAAGAATCCTGTAACGGTAATTTCAAACTGTATTGATATTCATTCACCGAGCAACTTGTCGCATAGGAAGGAATGAATATATCAGTAAAGAAAATATAGGCAACGTCGTTTTTTATATATTCATGGTGAGTGGTCAGACACCGTGAGGTTTTGTGAACATCTATAGATGTGTCCTGATTGTTTGGTGCAGCCGTTTCAAAAGTACAAAGGAATGTGATGATGGCTATTGTAGTTGTCATCAGCAGATTCCATAATATTTTCCTTTTGAACTCCATCTTTTATAAAGACCTTATGAATTTAAATACAAAGATAGTGAGAATTTTACTAAAAAAAGAATTCTCAAACTTTAAATTGCTGTTTGGCCTATGATAAAGTCTGTTTTCAGGTTAGGAAGAGTCTTATGAAACAAAGAATTGATGCTTATTGGCATAGCAATTCGCAGATTCTGTCTTGAAAGTCACGTGCTTTTCGTGCATCATCAACCCCCTGATTGATGATGCAGAATGCAAGTAGATGGGAATTAGAGGCTTGGGCATATCCGGCCAGACTTATAATACCTTCCAGAGTTCCTGTTTTGGCTCGTATGTTTTTATGGGCGGCTCCTTTTTTCATTCTGTTTTTTAAAGTGCCGTCTTTTCCTGCAATCGGTAATGAATTGTATAAGTGCTGGAAAATTTCCTGATGATTATAGGCATGGCGCAAAAATGCGATTTCAACACTGGGGGTAATATAGTTGTACAGTGAAACGCCGCTTCCGTCTGCTATCAGACAACCTTCATGACTTACATTAAGTTTATGGGTCATTTGGTGTATTGGCTGACTGGCCTCTTTATAGGAGGCAAATTTTTTTTTCTGCAGCTTCCCTAGCTGATAAAATAAGGCTTCTGCATATAGGTTGTTGCTTTCTTTCATCATGGGAATCAATATCTGGTCGATGGAATGGCTTCGTGTACATAATTCTATAGCTTCTTGAGGACAGTCTTTTGGGCCGGTATAATGGCATGAAATGCCGGTTTCCTGTATTTGCTGAATCATCTTGTCGATAAAATGGTTCTTTCCTTCGTACAATAAGGGCGTCAGAACAGGCATGTCGTCGTCCCAACACCAGCCGTATCCCCATTTTAGAGTGTCTTTTAGTGATAAGTCTGCATATAATCCTCCTGTGATGGAATCAATGGCCAATGCAGAGATAGCGCTGATGAAAGCTTGCATATCGTCATATCCGAAACGTGGATCGAATCCTCCGGTGACATATATGTCGCCATGTAAGATGCTGTCCTGTACAAAGCCTGTATAATGCAATTGGGTCTTGAATTGGTAGGCGCCACCCAGTTCGGAAAGTGCCGTGATGGCGGTAAGCAGTTTCAGTGTTGAGGCCGGACGTAGCCTTTGGTGGGGATTATGTTCAAATAAGACAGTGTCGGTAGTCAGGTCATAAATACATAATCCCAACTGCGTCTTTTCAAACCACTCATTGTTGGTCAGGTCGGTAATATCTTTGTGTAAGTCGGATATCCATGTGCTGTCTTCTATGTCGTTATGCCGGACGAGTCCTGAAGCAATGGCATGGCTCGTCTGGAAAAATGATATCAGCAGTAAAATGATGAGTCTATCAGTTTTTTTCATGGATTTTTTTGTTGATATAATTGCAGAAATCATTGGCGGGAAAAGGGGAGATAAGTTTAATTCCTCCGTTTTTTAGGGTAATGCAGACCATATCCCGACTTGTCATAAAGTTGACTGAAGATGGTTTGATATGTTCAACGGTCCTGATATCAGACAGAGGGATAGTCTTGCTTTGTGAGAACCTTCCTTTAAAGATAATCAGTTTGTCATCTGAGGTAATGATATAGGCCGTGTGAATGAGCCGTTCGATGATAATGACCATGAATATGATAAATATGAATGCGATAAGAGGCCATTTGATCCAAAAAAAATAAATAGCCATTACTGTGCTCGGTAAAAGACATAAAAACAGCGTCTTTTTACTTAGTTTTGCATGAAAGGTGCGTGTCATAATAATCTATTTGGGCGAAAGATACAATTTTTTTTATAAATATCATTATAACCAATTTAGTTTTTGAGTAGTTTTGCACTAACCAAATGATAAAGGAGTATGATACGTAAATTTGATTTTTTGATAATTGGTTCCGGTGTAGCTGGAATGAGTTATGCGCTTAAAGTGGCCCGTGCCGGTAAAGGTAAGGTGGCTATTGTCTGTAAAACGACTTTGGATGAAGCGAATACGGCAAAAGCCCAAGGAGGTATTGCTTCTGTGACAAATTTAGAATTAGATAATTTTGAAAAACATATCCAGGATACGATGATCGCCGGTGATTTTATCAGTGATCCCGAGGCTGTGGAACAAGTCGTTAGAAATGCTCCGCAAGGTATAAAGGATTTGGTAAAATGGGGCGTTAATTTTGATAAGACGGATACAGGAGAGTTTGATTTGCATCGAGAGGGAGGACATTCTGAATTCCGTATTCTTCACCATGCCGATGATACCGGATTTGAAATTCAACGTGGTCTGATGGAGGCTGTACGTCGGGAACCTAACATTACAATCTTGGAAAATCATTTTGCAGTAGAGGTTATCACACAGCATCATTTGGGTATAGAAGTGACGCGACGTACACCGGATATCGAGTGTTATGGAGCCTATATATTGGATCCGGACACCAATAAAATTGATACGTTCCTTTCAAAGGTCACTTTGATGGCTACAGGAGGTACTGGTGCTGTTTATGCTACAACAACCAATCCCAATATTGCCACAGGAGACGGCATAGCCATGGTTTACAGAGCAAAAGGAACTGTGCAGGGTATGGAATTCGTACAGTTTCATCCCACAGCATTATTCAATCCAGGGGAAACTCATCCGGCTTACCTTATTACGGAAGCGATGAGAGGATATGGTGGTATATTGCGTTTGCCCAATGGTGAGGAATTTATGCAGAAATATGACAAACGTTTAAGCTTGGCTCCCCGGGATATTGTAGCAAGAGCTATTGATAAGGAAATGAAGATTCACGGACTGGATCATGTCTGTTTGGATGTGACGCATAAAGATCCGGAAGAAACCAAACATCATTTCCCCAATATATATGCCAAGTGTTTGAGTATTGGAATTGATATCACGAAACAGTATATTCCTGTCGTACCTTGTGCTCATTATATGTGCGGAGGAATCAAGGTGGATTTAAATGGTCAGTCCAGCATAAAAAGGCTTTATGCTGTAGGTGAATGTTCTTGTACGGGACTTCATGGAGGAAACCGTTTGGCTAGCAATTCCCTTATTGAAGCTGTTGTATATGCTGATGCGGCTGCAAAGCATAGTTTGAGTGTCATAGACCAATATGAATTTAACGACAAGGTTCCTGAATGGAATGATGAGGGAACGATGACAAATGAGGAAAAGGTACTGATTGCTCAGGATATGAAAGAGGTTGGCCAGATTATGAGTAATTATGTAGGTATTGTCAGAAGCGATCTGCGTTTGAAACGTGCCTGGACTCGTTTGGATTTGTTGTATGAAGAAACAGAAGAACTGTTCAAGCGTGTGAAAGCCACAAAAGATATTTGTGAGTTGCGCAATATGATCAATGTAGGTTATCTGATTACGCGCCAGGCTATAGAACGGAAAGAGAGCCGTGGGTTACATTATACTATTGATTACCCTAAGCATGCTTATGATCAGAAATAAGTAAAGGGAATATTTATGGCAGCTGCATTCTTTTTCTTATTAAAGAATGCAGCTGCTTTTTATTTGGTTATAGGTTTGGATAATCCACGTTTTCTTTACAGCTAGAGAACTGATTAATATTGGAAAGAGCTTCCTCCCAAAAATTCTCTTAAAAGTGAAGTCGGAGGAATGACGTTGTCCGACATTGGTATAAAATACCTGAGGAATTTACGTAAGCGGTATGCTTCCGAATATTCGGGAGCGTTTTCAGGAACGAGTTCCAATATGGGTAGTGCCTGATTTCTTATTACTGCCAGTTCAAATAGTAAGGCACTGTTAAACATGGCGTCTGCCTGTTCCTGATAGGGGAATATCCATTTGTCCTCTCCATCCCGTACGCTAGGCCATCTTCTGATTGTTTCCAATGCTGAATATCCTCTGTATTTATAGTCTCGTATGATGCGTCTTAACAGTCTGTTGTCTGTAGTAGGAATATAGTTGTGTACATCAAGCATGATGGTAGTCAGTGCGGATACGTATATTCTGTATTTCTGAATATCGGGTATTTGTGGTGTGAGCTCTGGATTGAGTGCGTGGATACCTTCAAGGATCAGTATCATGTTTTTTTCTAACCGTATTTTCTTTCCGCTTTTTTCTCTTTCTCCCTTTTGAAAATTAAACCGTGGCAGTTCTATTTCTTTTCCGTCCATAAGATCTTTTAATTGGGCATTGAAGAATGGGATGTCCAAAGCATAAAGTGATTCGAAGTCATAATCTCCGTTTTTATCCTTAGGGGTGTCTGTGCGGTTGACAAAATAATCATCCAGTGAAATCGGGTAGGGATGTAACCCATTGGTCATGAGCTGAATGGATAATCTCTTGCTAAAAGTGGTTTTTCCACTGGAGGATGGGCCGGAAATTAAAATCAGTTTGACGTCAGGACGTGCCTGAATTTCATCTGCAATTTTGACTATTTTTTTTTCTTGCAAGGCTTCTGCTACGTTAATCATATCTGTAGCGTGACCTTCCTGACATGCTCTGTTGAAATCTCCTACAGTGTTAAGACCTACAATTTCTTGCCAGTGATGATGTTCCTTGAATATTTCCATCATCTTTTCTTGAGGAATAATTTCTTCCAGTTCGTTGGGATTTTTTCTGGAAGGGATGCGAAGCAGCAAACCGTCATAATATCTGATTACACCAAACACTTTGAGACCGCCTGTGCTTGGAAGCAGTGAACCGTAGAAATAATTGACGGTATCTTGAAGTTTATAGTAGTGGGTATATATGGTGCCGGAACTTTCCAATAATTTGACCTTACTGAGCATTCCTTTTGATCTGAACAGCTCGATAGCCTCTTCTGTAGGACTTTGAATGCGGTGAAAAGGAATATCCTGATTGACAATTTCTCTCATTCGTTGTTCTATGTCTTGAGCATCTTTATCTGTCAGAGGGCGACCGATGCGCAAATCGCAGTAATAACCTCTGGATATGGGCATTTCTATTTTTATACTGCTGTCGGGGAACAGGTCTTTAGTGGCTTTTACCAATACGAAAAATAAAGAACGGGTATATGTCCGCATGCCTGAAGGGGAAGTCAGATCAAGAAATTCTACATCCTTGGCATTATAAAAACGGTAATGTAATCCTTCTACTTTGTTATTGACTTTGGCACTGACTGGTCCATAAGGCATTTCTAGTTTTAGAGCGACATAGGCGTCCCAAAGTGTGCTTCCGATAGGGATATTAATAGATTTTTTGTTATTTTTGCATCTGATTTGCACTTCTTGTACCATAAAAGTAAAATTTTAGATTTTAAGTGCTTAAAATTAAAGATTTACGGTGAGAAAAAGTAATTTATTTGACTAATATAGTGGAAACGATGGTGGTTTTAGCATTTTTAAAACTTTTGGGCTGTCTCGGAATGTTAATGTATGGCATGAATTTGCTGAGCGAGAGTTTACAAAAGATGGCAGGCAATAAACTTCGTCATATTTTAGATTCTTTAGCTACCAACCGTATGACATCATTGCTGACGGGAGCATTAGTCACGGCTATGTTGCAATCATCAGTGACAAGCTCACTTCTTACGGTACGTTTTGTGCATGCAGGTATGCTTTCATTAAGTCAGTCTTTACCTATCTTAATGGGAGCTTCTGTAGGCAATACGTTGATTGCCTGGATTATGGCCATAGAATATAATTATGAAATCAGTGCTTATATATATCCTCTTATGCTGATTTCCATGATTTTGGTTTATATGCACCGGCAAAGACTTTGGGGAGAATCTCTTTTTGGTTTAAGTTTTATCATACTTTCATTAGGGCTGTTTTATCATTATGCAGATGAGATTCAGTTGGCACGTGTAGGTATTTTGAATGATTTCCTGTCATTTGGTCATGAAAATTATGGTTCCTATTTGGTTCTTCTGGTTATTGGAGCCTTGCTGACTTTCCTGATTCAGTCTTCAGCTGTATTGATGGCTGTTTCTATACTTTTGTGTGCAACGGGTGTTTGGTCTATATATTCGGGTGTTGCTTTTGTTCTTGGTGAGAATATTGGTAGAGCCTTATTGACCTGGAGAGCGGCAAGACAAGCCAGTTTACAGGCCAGACGAACAGCCTTGGGACAGATGTTGTTTAATATAGGAGGTGTTGCCTGGGTGTTTTTTGTCTTTCCTTATATTGTTGACTATTTATGTGATATTCTTCTTGATTCCGATATGTCTCCGTTAGCTTCTGTTGGTGTGAATAAAAATAACGCTTATGTCTTGGCTGCTTTCCATACCGGATTTAATTTATGTAATGCGACGCTTTTCATTTGTTTCTTGAAACCGTTGGAAACATTATGCAATAAGGCTTTGATTCGTAAAAAAGGGCAAGATGACCAGCGTGAACTTCGTTTTATCGTGAATGGTCCTCAAGAGACACCGGAACTTTCTGCAATGGAGGCCAGAAAGGAAATTTTAAATTATGCTTATATCGTATCTCAAATGTTTATGCAAACCCGTTATTTGTTTTCAGCCCCGAATGACGTGGATTTTAATAATACGTTTGCAAAAATTCAGCATTATGAGGAGGTCTGTGATGATATGGAAATAGAAATAGCCAATTATTTGAATAAGATAAGTGATGAAAGATTAAGTGCTGAGCTTAAAAATACTATAAGAGGAATGTTGCGTCAGGTTTCAGAAATAGAAAGTATAGGAGACAGCTGTTTCCATATTGCTCGTACGACTGCACGGAACTATAAAAGTGAACAACGTTTCTCTGAAAAACAATTGGATCATCTACACCAAATGTTTCAACTGGTTGAGCAGGCTTTCGGACAGATGAAACAAATATTGGCTGCAAGAAAGGTTCCTAAAGAAGCTTCGACGGCTTATTATATTGAGAATGAAATTAATAATTTCAGGAAACAGTTGCGTAGCTTGAACATTATAGACGTGAATAGTTATGCATACAGTTATTTGACGGGAACAATGTATATGGATATAATAAATGAATGTGAACAGATGGCTGATTGTATGATTAATGTGACGGAAGCCAGGCTGGATGAACAAAATAAAGAGAGAAACAGATCCTAAATCTTTGTTTCTCTCTTCCTGTTAAAAAATTAAAATATGAGATTTTATTCTTCGTAGGGTTCAAAATCATGCTTACCTACACCGCACAATGGGCAAACCCAATCTTCTGGAATTTCTTCAAATGGGGTTCCTGGTGCAATACCTGATTCCGGATCACCAATTTCAGGATCATACACCCACTGACAAACTGTACAGATATACTTTTTCATCGTTTTACTTATTAATTAATAATTGTAATAAACTTAAATCGACTACAATTTTACAAAAAATATTGGAAAGCATCCACAGTTTAAACGGGTAGTTTTACTTTTTTAACAAATTTATCAATTCATTGATGCCTTCAGATGCTCCTTTCTGGATATGTGTGATGTGACTACTATCGCTGATATTGACTGTTTTAGGGTCTATGAGATATATTGGAGCATGTCTGGGTACATAATGAATTAACCCTGCGGCAGGATAAACATTCAGGGATGTACCAATAATAATAAATATGTCAGCCTGTTCGGTAATTTTAATGGCTTCCTCTATCATAGGTACAGGTTCTCCGAACCATACAATATACGGGCGCAATTGACTGCCGTCTTTTGCTTTGTCTCCAAGGTGTATGTTGCAGTTATGCTCGTCAAGTGTTTGGATTTGTGTTGTATCATTAGGATCTTTAGAGGATGTACCTTTCATTAGTTCACCGTGTAGGTGGATAACTTTGGTACTGCCTGCCTTTTCATGTAGATTGTCAACGTTTTGTGTAACGATTGTCACGTTGTAATCCTTTTCCATTTCGGCAAGCAGAATATGTCCTTTGCATGGTTGCACCTGTAATAATTGCCGACGGCGTTCATTATAAAAATCTAAAACCAGTTTGGGATTACGTGCGTATCCTTCAGGAGTTGCCACATCTTCAATAGGATATTGATCCCATAAACCTCCTGAATCGCGGAAAGTGCTCAAACCACTTTCGGCAGACATGCCGGCTCCTGTTAAAACAACAACTTTTTTCATATATTTCGGTTTTTTACACTTAAAAATTAAAAATAAACTATCTTTTATCTACAAAGGTAAAATAATTCAGTTAACTTTGCGCTTTTAGAATTAAACAATTATAAAAAAACAACGAAAAACAGATGGATAAAGTTAGTTATGCATTGGGTCTGGGAATTGGACAGCAACTTAAAAGTATGGGAGCTACAGATCTGAATATAGATGATTTTGCTTTGGCAATTAAGGATGTGATAGGAAATAAGGATTTGGCTGTATCACATCATGAAGCTCAGGGCATTGTGAATGAGTATTTCAGAGCAAAAGAAGCTCAGATGAATGCAGAAAAGGAAGCTAAAGGAAAACAGGCAAAAGTAGACGGTGAGAATTTCTTGAAGGAAAATGCACAGAAAGAAGGCGTTGTTACAACGGCTTCTGGTTTGCAGTATATGGTTCTTAAGGAAGGAGAAGGTAAAAGTCCGAAAGCTACAGATAAGGTTCGCTGCCATTATGAAGGTATGCTTATCGATGGTACATTGTTTGACAGTAGCTTGCAGAGAGGTGAACCGGCAGATTTCCCGTTGAATGGTGTTATCGCAGGATGGACAGAAGGTTTGCAGTTGATGAAGGAAGGTGCCAAATACCGTTTCTTTATCCCTTATCTTCTTGGTTATGGTGCAGGTGGTGCAGGTAATTCCATTCCTCCCTATAGCACATTGATTTTTGATGTGGAACTCATAAAAGTACTTTAATCAAATAAAATATCATAAAATTAAAATGAAAAAAACAGGTTTTATTGCAGTGGCTGCTGTGGCAGCATTAATGGCATCTTGCTCTTCGTCAACTCCTAAAGCTGATATGAAGTCTGACATTGATTCATTGAGCTATTCTATTGGTATGGCTCAGACTCAAGGCTTGAAGGATTATTTGGTTAACCGTGTAGGAGTGGACACAACCTACTTGAATGAATTCATTAAGGGCTTGAATGAAGGTGCAAATGCCGGTGATGACAAGAAGAAAACGGCATATTATGCAGGTATCCAAATTGGTCAACAGATCAGCCAGCAAATGATCAAGGGAATCAATTATGAAGTGTTTGGTGATGATTCAACCCAGACTATCAGTCTGAAGAACTTTATGGCTGGTTTCGTGGCTGGAGTAACCGGAGAGAACGGTGAGATGACAATGGAGAAGGCTCAGGAATTTGCCACTGAGAAGATGAGATCCGTAAAAGCTTCACATTTGGAAAAAACGTATGGTGACAACAAGAAAAAGGGAGAAGCTTATTTGGATAGCATCGCTAAAAAACCGGGTATCAAGAAATTGGCTAATGGCGTATACTATGAAGTAGTCACAGAAGGTAAGGGAGAAATTCCAGCAGATACTACTCGTGTAAAGGTTAATTATGAAGGTAAGTTGATAGACGGAACGGTATTTGACAGCTCTTACAAGCGCAATGAACCGGCTACATTCCGTTGTAATCAGGTTATTCCAGGATGGACCGAAGCTTTGACTCACATGCCTGTAGGATCTAAGTGGATTGTATATATTCCTCAGGATCAGGCTTATGCTGAAAGAGAAGCAGGTCAGATTAAACCTTTCTCAGCATTGGTATTTACTATTGACTTGTTAAGTATAGAGAAATAAGAAGCAAGATGAAGGGACTGAAATTTTTAGCATTGTCTCTGACTCTTATTTTCTGTCTCGGAATCAATGCCAAGGGAAGAAAAAGCAGGAAAATAAAAAAGACTGTTGCGGTGAAGGTCGATACATGTTCTGTTGATACCTTCAGTTATGCTATGGGAATGGCAAATACGCAAGGGTTGAAAGGTTATCTTGCTACCAGATTAGATGTAGATACAGCTTATTTTTCTAATTTTATAGAAGGATTTACAGCTACTCTTTCAGTTGACGAACAGAAAAAAATGCAGGCTTATGCAGCAGGAATCCAGATACGTCAGCAGGTAGAAAATCAAATTCTTCCAGGATTGGATAAGCAGATTACAGGAAATGATTCTACCTCCCTGTTAAACAGAAACCTTTTCTTTGAAGGTTTTAGGGCAGCCATCAACAATGAAAAAACGGCGATGGATATGAATCATGCCAAGGATCTGGTTGAAAAGCAGATGAAGTATTACCATGATAGCAGAATGGAACGTCTGTATGGTGAGAATCGAAAAGCTGGAGAAAAATTCCTGAAGGAGAATGCCAAGAAAGACAGTGTGGAAACTTTACCATGCGGTGTACAATATAAAGTATTGGTAAAAGGTAATGGTGAGATTCCGACTGCAACTTCTAAGGTTAAGGTCAATTATGAAGGCCGTCTTATTGACGGAACTGTGTTTGACAGTTCTTATGAACGTAAGAAACCGGCTTCTTTCGGGTGTAATCAAGTAATTAAGGGTTGGACAGAAGCATTGACACATATGCCTGTCGGATCAAAATGGGAAATCTATATTCCGCAAGAGTTGGGTTATGGAGCCCGTGAAGCTGGTAAGATAAAGCCTTTCTCAGCATTGATTTTTACTGTAGAGTTGCTTGAAATTGAGAAATAGTAATCCGTTATAAGGATTTATCTTTTTAATAAGGACATACTGTACTGTATGTCCTTATATTTTTTTCAATAGTTCTTCATATTCAGATATAGCAATCTCATAATAACAAATAGATTCATCATTATGAATTATATTTTGGTTATAGTGATTTTATTTTTTGTTAAACAGTATACATTTAATGGAAAAATAGCTATATTTGCTTACAAATTGTTTGTATAAATAAAACTGCTTGATATGGAAAAAATAGATAGTCTGGATAAAAAAATATTAGAGATAATTTCATGTAATGCCCGTATTCCATTTAAGGATGTGGCAAATGAATGTGGCGTTTCACGTGCAGCTATACATCAACGTGTGCAACGTCTCATAGATTTAGGGGTTATTGTTGGTTCTGGTTATCATGTTAATCCTAAAAGTTTAGGATATAGCACTTGTACTTATGTAGGAGTTATATTGGAAAAAGGCTCAATGTATAAGAGAGTGGTGGAGGAGCTGAATCATATTCCAGAGGTTGTAGAGTGTCATTTTACAACCGGTCCGTATACCATGCTCATAAAATTGTATGCCAGGGACAATGCCCATCTGATGGAATTGCTTAATAATCGTCTGCAGGAAATTCCGGGTGTAATCTCTACAGAAACTTTGATATCCTTGGAACAGAGTATTAAGAAAGAAGTGCCTGTTGGATTGGAATAATAAGACAGAGAGGATATGAATACGGATTATTACGACTGGAAAAGCCAGTATGATCGTTTACATGCCTGTTTTCCCGGAACATCTCGTCAGCCTGTTATCGGTATAACAGGTAACTTTGGTGAAAAAGGATGTGAATTGGCGGAAGGTTATTTTGAATCTGTTTTAAGGGCAGGTGCAACTCCGGTCATTATTCCGCCTTATGAAAATCCCGATGCTTTGGTAAATGTTCTGGAGCATATAGATGGTATCGTTTTTTCAGGGGGAGGGGATCTTAATCCGTTGTTTGTAGGAGAAGAACCTTTGCCAGCCTTACATAGCATCAATTGTAAACGGGATTTGGCGGAACTGATGTTGGTTAGATTGGCCTATGACCGTCAGATTCCGATGCTAGGTATCTGCAGGGGAATGCAGATGATTGTGGCTGCTTTGGATGGTGAAATTTATCAAGATATCTATACTCAGGTAGAAGGCCGGTTGCTTAAACATAGTCAGGACTTGGATAGAAGATATGCTTCTCATCGAGTGAGCATCCAGGAAAACAATATATTAAATCATATTTTCAATAAAACTGAATTATTTGTTAATTCTTTCCATCATCAGGCTGTCAGAAATCCGGGATCCAGATTGAAGGTGGCTGCTTTGTCTGCGGATGGTATAATAGAAGCCGTTGAATCTGCGGAATATAAATCAATTATCGGTGTGCAGTGGCATCCCGAATGTTTTATATTAAGGCAGGAAGAAAGTATGATGCCATTATTTGATTGGCTTGTACGCGAAGCTTCATCATTTTCAGCTGCCAAGTTGTTGCATGACAGAATCATTACATTGGATAGCCATTGTGACACTCCAATGTTTTTTCATAAAAATATTCAGTTTGATACACGTGATCCACATGTACTTGTAGACTTGCATAAAATGCGAGAAGGGCATTTGGATGCGGTGATCATGGTGGCTTATCTTGAGCAGAAGGAACGTACAGAAGAGGCTTTATTGGCTGCAACGGCGAAAGCTGACCGTATCCTCACTCAGATAGAACGGATGATTTTGTCGAATGCATCGTTTGTGGAACTGGCTTATACTCCAGCCGATTTGAACAGAATAAAGCATATTGGCAAAAAAGCCGTGATGTTGGGGATTGAGAATGGATATGCCATAGGAAAGGATATAAGCAGATTGAAACATTTTCGTGACCGTGGTATTGTTTATATGACTTTGTGTCACAATGGCGATAATGATATCTGTGATTCTGCACGTGGTTGTTGTGAGCATAAGGGGCTTAGTCATTTTGGATGTGAAGTAGTGAAAGAAATGAACGAGCTGGGACTTTTAGTGGATTTGTCTCATGCTTCAGAAGCCAGTTTTTATAACGCCTTGGAAGTTAGTGATGTTCCGATTGTCTGTTCTCACTCTTCAGCAAAGGCTTTATGTGATGTACCACGTAATTTAACTGATGAACAGATGAAAAGGCTGGCAGCTCAAGGTGGAGTGGCTCAGGTCACTCTTTATCATGGTTTTCTTAATAAAACAGGGGAAGCTTCTATTCTGGATGCAGTTAATCATTTGAATCACATGGTTAATGTGATGGGAATAGACCATGTAGGAATCGGTACGGATTTTGATGGAGATGGTGGAGTGCCGGGTTGTGCGTCTGCCAGTGAGATTATTAATTTTACCCGTAGATTGATGGCTGAACGTTACAGTGAAGATGATGTCCAAAAAATCTGGGGAGGTAATTTCTTGCGGGTAATGCAACAGGCTCAAAATAGAAAAGAAAAATAGAACAGACAAAATAAACAATTTATGAAATGCAAACTTAAGACTATATGGTCTATTTTTGGACTTTCGTTTCTTTTTTGGGGGGTAAGTGCTTGTGGTAATAAAACTGCGAAAAGTAATACTCAGGAAGAAGATTCGATGGCAATTGCTCCTGAATTCAATGCAGACAGTGCTTATGCCTATACAGCGGCACAATGTGAATTTGGGCCACGAGTACCCAATACAGATGCTCATCGTAAGTGCGGTCATTATATTGCAGAGAAATTCAGAAGTTTTGGTGCTGTAGTGATTGATCAGTATATGGATTTGAAGGCTTTTGATGGAACGGTACTTAAGGCACGTAATATTATTGCCTCTTATAATCCGGATGCTGAAATACGTTTATTGCTGTGTGGACATTGGGATTCGCGCCCTTGGGCAGATAATGATCCGGATACTGCAAACTGGCATCGTCCGGTTTTGGCGGCGAATGATGCAGCAAGTGATGTGGCTGTCATGTTGGAAATGGCTCGAGTTATCTCACAAAATCCTCTTAAAATAGGAATTGATTTTATTTGTTTTGATGCAGAGGATTACGGAACGCCACAATTTATGGGTGGCGGGGATGAGTCTTCATGGTGTCTGGGATCGCAGTATTGGGCTCAGAATCCGCATAAATATGGATATAAAGCCATGTATGGTATTCTTATGGATATGGTCGGAGGACGTGGAAGTACTTTCTCAAAAGAATCTTTTTCGCTGCAGTATGCGGCCCAAGTTGTAGAAAAAGTATGGGATACAGCTGAAAGTCTGGGTTACGGAAATTATTTTCCTCAACGTGAAGGTGGTTATATTACGGATGATCATCTTCCTGTTAATAGGATTGCCCGTATTCCTTGTATAGATATTGTGCCGTATTACACTGATGGCCCTTCCGGTTTTGGTCCGACATGGCATACGGTGAATGATAACATGGAACATATTGACAAAAATGTATTGAAAGCTGTCGGACAGACAGTGTTACAAGTAATTTATAATGAAAATCAGAACTTATGATGACAATTAATGAATTACAGGATGAGGTAATTGAGGAATTCAGTGATTTTGATGACTGGATGGACAAGTATCAGCTGTTGATAGACTTAGGATCTGAACAGCAGGCTCTTCCTGAGGAATATAAAACTGATCAGAATTTGATAGACGGTTGTCAAAGTCGTGTATGGCTGCAAGCTGATCTGGTGGATGGAAAGGTGGTTTTTCAAGCAGAAAGTGATGCGCTCATTGTGAAGGGGTTGGTTGCTTTGCTGGTTAAGGTGTTGAGTGGACATACGCCTGATGAGATCCTGGATGCAGATCTTTATTTTATTGAAAAAATAGGCTTGAAGGAACATTTGTCACCGACACGCAGTAACGGATTATTAGCTATGCTGAAGCAGATGAAAATGTATGCATTGGCTTTTAAGGCCAAAGAAAATTAGACTTTTTGCACGATGTCTTAGTCGTCTGTAATATCTTGTCAAAAAAAGCGCGATAACTGCATTAAAGTTATCGCGCTTTTTGATCATTATTAAAACAGTTTTTACTTATTAAGTTTCCAGGTAAATCCGTCTTTTGTATCTTTCACTTCAAATCCCAATTCAGCCAGACTGTCGCGTATTTTATCACTCGTAGCCCAATCTTTATTGGCTTTAGCTATCATACGTTGCTCTAACAGCATGTCAACTACCTTACCGAAAGCTTCTTCACGTCCTGAATTATTGCCTGTTTCTTCTTTAAGGCCAAGCAGGTCGAATGTGAATGTGTGGAAGACGTCCTGTAGTGCTTTGAGAGTTTTCTCATCGATAGTAGCTTTCTTGTCTGCAATGGTGTTTATTGTACGGCATGCTTCAAACAAGTGGCTGATGACGATGGGTGAGTTTAGGTCGTCATTCATGGCTTCATAACACTTGTTGCGCAGTTCGTCAACGAATTCCATTGTGATGCTTCCTGTTTTTTGCGGTGTAATACGTTTAAGTGTTGCAATGGCTTCCATCAGACGTGCCAGACCTTTTTCGCTGGCTTGCAAGGCTTCATTGCTAAAGTCTACCGTGCTGCGGTAATGTGCCTGTAGGATAAAGAAGCGTATGGTCATTGGGCTATATGGCTGTTCCAGTTTTTCATGCTTACCACTGAAGAATTGCGGTAGTGTAATGAAGTTACCTAAGCTTTTACCCATTTTCTGGCCATTGACGGTAATCATATTGTTGTGCATCCAATAATTGACCATATCAGACCCTTGGCTGGCAACGGCTTGTGCTATTTCACATTCATGGTGGGGGAAGACCAGATCCATGCCTCCGCCATGAATATCAAAACGTGATCCTAAATACTTACGTCCCATTGCTGTACATTCGCAATGCCAGCCAGGGAAACCTTCTCCCCAAGGACTTGGCCAGCGCATGATATGTTGTGGTTGCGCATGTTTCCACAGGGCGAAATCTACTTGGTTATGCTTTTCGCCAACTCCATCCAAGGCACGTGAATTGTTGATGACATCTTCCAGATTACGTCCGGAAAGTTTGCCATAGTGGTATTTGTGGTTGTATTTCTCAACGTCAAAATAAACACTGCCTTGGCTTTCATAAGCAAAGCCATTGTTTACAATTTCCTTCACCAGTTCTATCTGTTCGATAATGTGTCCAGTGGCATGTGGTTCAATGCTGGGAGGTAATACGTTCAGTGCATCCATGGCTTCATGGAAGCGGTTGGTGTAATATTGGGCAACCTCCATTGGTTCGAGCTGTTCCAGACGTGCTTTTTTGGCTATTTTGTCTTCACCTTCGTCAGCATCATGTTCCAAATGTCCTACATCTGTAATATTACGTACATATCTTACCTTATATCCGATATGTTGCAGGTAGCGGAATAGCAAATCAAAGGTGATTGCAGGTCTGGCATGCCCCAAATGGGCATCACCATACACGGTCGGACCGCAAACATACATACCAACGCGGCCGGGTGTAATAGGTTTGAATTCTTCCTTTTTACGGGAAAGAGTATTATAAATAAAAAGTTTCTGTTCCATAATTCATTTGAAAAATATTAGGATTATCCCTTTTGTGGAAATGTCGGATCGTCACCGTTATCACGTATCAGCTTGAGTAGTTTTTCTACGGCTTCTTCTTCCGGAATGTTCTTTTCCACACAGGTCTTTTTCTTGTAAAGGCTGACTTTTCCTCTGGCAGCACCCACATAGCCATAATCGGCATCAGCCATTTCGCCGGGGCCGTTGACGATACATCCCATGATTCCTATTTTCAAACCTTTGAGATGTGAAGTCGCAGCTTTTATTCTGGCAATGGTTTCATGAAGATTGTATAATGTACGTCCGCAGCCAGGACATGAAATATATTCAGTCTTGGTCGTCCGACTTCTGGTTGCCTGAAGGATGTTAAAGGCTGTGGCATCTATATCTTCACTTGAAAGAGAACCATCGTTATGAAGATAAAGTCCATCGCATAACCCGTCAAATAGCAGGATTCCAGAATCAGCTGCACTTTCTATCTGGAAATCTTCTTTTTCGTCCTGATTGTGTGCGTAATGCTGGAATACGATAACTGGATTTTGCAGGTTTTCTTTCATCATCTCATGGATAAGAGCACGTAACTCTCCGCATCTGTTTGAGTGGTTGCTTTGTGCAATAACGACTACTTCCGGATGATATTTCAGACATGCACGTGCTTCTTCATCAAGAGTCGGATAACTTAAGAACAGAAATTTGAGTTCTGAATGTATGCCACTGATGAATGGAAGCATCTCATGAGAGAATGCGGGGTAAGTGTTCTTTTCTCCGGTCCAAACATCTGCATCTACGATATAAGCTGCTTGCTCTCTTTCTTCAACAGGAGGTAGTTGATGTCCGCAATAAATATAATCAGGTGTTGTCGTTTCCGATGCTTTAGGAGATTCATATTTACCCAATCGGTCGGCTATTACAACAGGGACTTGTCCACCTCCTATATTGGCTACGGCTTTTGTAGTACGTCTGGTAGGGTGAATATAATCAAAGCCGGGTGCAATCATGCCAGGAATCAGCATATGATCTTTCCGTTTCAGAATATAGTCAACCAACTTCTTTGCAACAGGAATTTCTGCTTCAGGTTTTTCACTGAGTGAAACTCTTATTGTATCACCAATACCGTCTGCCAAAAGAGCACCTATTCCGGCTGCACTTTTGATTCTGCCGTCTTCTCCTTCACCGGCTTCAGTTACACCGAGATGAAGAGGAAAGTTCATGCCTTCCTTTTCCATGACTTCTACCAGAAGACGGACACTTTCTACCATAACTACCGTGTTGCTGGCTTTGATGGAGATAACTACATCGTGGAATTGTTCTTTAACGCAGATTCGAAGAAACTCCATACAACTTTCCACAATGCCTTCCGGAGTATCACCAAACCGGCTCATAATGCGGTCGCTAAGAGAACCATGATTGACGCCTATGCGTATGGCTGTATGGTTTTCTTTGCATACTTGCAGAAATGGAATGAAACGATCTTCTATTTTTTTGAGCTCTTCCGCATATTCTTCATCAGTATATTCCAAATGTTTGAATGTGCGGGCAGCGTCAACGTAGTTTCCGGGGTTGATTCGTACCTTTTCTGCATAACGTGCCGCAACCAGAGCTACTTGCGGATTAAAGTGGATGTCTGCCACTAATGGCACATTACATCCTGCAGACCGGACGCCTGCATTAATTAGGCGAAGATTTTCAGCTTCTCTTACACCTTGTGTCGTCAGTCTGACATATTCTCCTCCAGCTTGTGCAATGCGTAAGGTTTGAGCAATGCTGGCTTCGGTATCCAATGTGGAGGTGTCTGTCATGCTTTGTACTCTGATCGGGTTGTTTCCTCCCAAAGGTGTTCCGCCAATTTGTACTTGACAAGTTTCTCGGCGGTGATAATTAAAGAGATCCCTCATCCCTATAATGTTTTTAGTTACATTTAAAGCGATATTTTACTTCTGCCAGTTCGGCATTTGCCTTGACGATTTTTTGTTTTAAACCGATTTTATACTGAGTCAGTTTATCAGAGAGATTACTGTCTGCCAAAGCCAACATTTCTGCGGCCAGGATTGCGGCATTTTGGGCACCATTTACACCTACTGTGGCTACAGGGATTCCCGGTGGCATCTGAATGATGGAAAGCATGGCGTCAAGACCGTCAAGCATTCCCTTTATAGGTACTCCGATAACGGGTAGTGTCGTACTTGCTGCAATTACTCCAGGAAGGGCTGCTGCCATACCTGCTCCGGCAATAATGACCTTGATTCCTCTGGAAGCTGCATTTTTGGCAAAATTCTCCACTTCGTCTGGTGTGCGATGGGCTGAAAGTGCATTTATTTCAAATGGAATTTCCATTTCATCAAAGAATTTGGCTGCTTTTTCCATAACCGGAAGGTCAGAAGTGCTGCCCATGATAATACTTACAATTGGTTCCATATAATTATTGTTTTTGTTGTTTGTCTATTTTATATATCCGATTTAAATGATAATTCCGATAAATCCTAAAACAGTGCCTAATAAGGTTCCTCCTATAACTTGTCCAAGTGTATGTTGTCGAAGTAACATTCTGCTGCTGCCGACTACTCCTGATATTAAAATCAGGATACACAGCCAATTGATGGGATTAAAATCAAAGAGTGTGGAATAGGCTAGCAAGGCTCCTATTATGCCACCTGCACCAGCTGAATGGGTACTGATTTTCCACCAAATGTTAATTGTGGCGCAACTGGCTTGTATAAGAAGTGCGGCTACAATGATGCCACACATGTAACGTGGTAAATGCATACGGTACATCAGCCACAGACAAGCTACATACGAAATGATGGAAATGGCGTATGGAATGGTACGGTTTGCTTGGATTCGTATCTGGTGAGGTGCCCAACCGTTAATTTTTCGATAACAGAATATGCAGATTTGTGGTATGAGTATAGTAAAGCAGTAGATGGCAAGAAGTATGAATAATTTAAAATTGAAAGGCAGCAGACTCAGATAAGTAAAACTAAAAAGTCCGATGAACCCTACTACAGGCATGTAATAGGGGCGAAATATTGCAGAGAATACTCGTGCTGTCCTTATGATATAAATGTATTTCATTTTCTTAGTCGTGCTACTGGAATACCTAATTGTTCGCGATATTTGGCAACTGTACGACGCGCGATGGGGTAACCTTTGTCGTTGAGCATAGTTGCTAACGTTTCATCACTATAGGGATTGTTTTTATCTTCCGTGTTGACAAGTTCTTTAAGTGCATTTTGAATCTGTCTGACAGCTATTTCCTGTCCGTCTCCGGTGGTAAAGCTATCTGTGAAGAACCATTTCAATTGAAACGTGCCATAATTGGTTTGTACATATTTGCTGTTAGTGACTCGTGAAACCGTAGAGATATCTAGACCGGTTCTTTGTGCTATGTCTTTGAGAATCATAGGCTTTATTGCAGATTCATCACCTTCTAAGAAGAAGGGTCTTTGAATGTCAACAATAGCGTGCATAACAGACATCAGGGTGTTCTGTCTTTGTTTTATGGCATCAATGAATCCCTGGGCTTTTTCTATTTTTTGTTTAGTATAAGCCAATGCTTCTTTTTCAGATCTGCTGGGTTTGGCTTTTTCTGTTGCCGAATGATGTAGAATCTCCATAAAAGATGGACTTACTCTTAATTGAGGAACTTCGCCTTGATTTAAGGTAATGGTAATTGTACCGTCATCTTCGGTTTCTACAATAAAATCGGGAGTAATCTGTTGCATGTTTCTACCTTCAGTTTCCCCCATGGCACTTCCGGGGCGGGGATTTAGTCTGGCCAAGTCCCTTTGCATTATACGTGCATCAGCTTCTGAAAGCTGCATTCGCGTTATAATCTTGTCCCAACGTTTGTGTGTGAATTCATCGAAATATTTTTCTATAATTTTGTATTCAGCCTGTTTTAGAGGGGTTTTGAATTTTTCGTCACGTCTGATTTGTATGAGCAAGCATTCCTGAAGATCACGGGCTCCTACACCAGGCGGATCGAATTGTTGTAACTTATGCAGAACATTGGATAATTCTTCTTCGGTTGTATTGATATTGTTATAGATTTCAAGTTCATTGACGATGGATGATAACTTTTTTTTAAGCAATCCGTCATTTTCCAATGAACCGATAAGATAAGCCATAAGTTGTTTCTCTTTAGGAGTCAGTTCTGCCTGGTTCATCTGTTCGGTCATCTGGTCAAAGAAGGATTCAGAGGAGCCTGATTCTATATTTTCCGGTGTCTGCCTTTCGTTATAGCTGTTGAGAAGATAATCGGGAATATCGTCTGGTGAACGATAATCGTCCAAAGCTTGTTTGAGCTGTTGGTCATTTTCTGATATTATTTCATTATTATCTTCTGAGTTGGTATCTTCTGTGTCGTTGTTGTCAGTAGTAGATGATTCATCCTGAGAATCATGTTTGTCGAATTCTTCTTCCAAAGCACCATTTTCCATTAGCTCGTTTTTAACTCTTTGCTCGAGTTCTGCTACTGGCATTTCCAGCAGACGTACTGCCAGAATCTGTTGTGGTGAGAGTGTTTGAGTCTGCTGCAGTGTTTGGGCTTGAATTATTTTCTGCGCCATAATTGCATGTCATTAAAGTGATAGTTTGCAAAGATAGAAATTTTTTGTTTAGTCTGTACATTAAAACCCTAATAACACGCAGCAGACTCCTAGTTTAGTCTGATTTCACTCTTTTTTTCTTCTCTTGATAGGTTTGATCATGTTTTCCGGGCTTAGGATACTATCCAGCTCTTCTTTGCTGAGTAATTTTTTTTCAAGAACCAGACTATATACGCTTTTACCACTTTTAATGGCTTCTTGGGCAATCTGGGTCGCATTGTCATATCCTATGTATGGATTGAGTGCCGTAACAATGCCGATACTGTCATGTACTTCTGTCTGGCATCTTTCGGCATTACAGGTAATACCTTCAATACAACGTTTACGGAGAGTATCAAATCCTCTGATAAGAAGAGCGGCAGATTCAAAGCAGCATTGTGCCATGATGGGTTCCATGGCGTTAAGTTCCATTTGGGCTGCTTCTCCTGCCATAGTCACGCAGAGTTCATTACCAATAACTTTAAAACAGATCTGATTCATCACTTCTGGAATAACAGGATTTACTTTTCCTGGCATGATGGAAGACCCCGGTTGCATGGCTGGTAGATTGATTTCTGCTAATCCACATCGTGGCCCACTGGCAAGTAATCTTAAATCATTACATATTTTGCTGATTTTGACAGCCAGTCGTTTCAGTGCAGAAGCATATCCTACTATACAAGAAGTGTCAGATGTCGCACCGACCAGATCATCGTCCAGCTTGATTTTCCATCCTGTAATCTGGCATAAAGCTTTAATGCAGGCTTCCGCGTAACCGGGTTCGGCGCAGATGCCGGTACCAATGGCTGTCGCTCCCATATTGACAGTCAGGAAGTCTTCTGCTGCATTATTCAGATGATGAATTTCATGTTTAAGAATATGGGCAAAGGCTCCGAAAGTTTGTCCTAAAGTCATTGGAACAGCATCTTCTAATTGTGTACGTCCCATTTTGATTACGTGAGCAAAAGCTTTGCTCTTGTTTTCAAAAGCTTCGATGAGTGCTTCTAAATGAGGTATCAATTTGAGATGCGTGGCATAAAGACCAAGATGAATGGCCGTAGGATAAGCATCATTGGTAGATTGTGAGCAATTTACATGATCGTGTGGTGAACAGTATTGGTATTCTCCCGGTTCATGTCCCATGATTTGTAAAGCTCGGTTTGCTATGACTTCATTGGCGTTCATGTTGGTGCTTGTTCCGGCTCCTCCCTGTATCATGTCAATAAGGAACTGGTCATGCCATTTACCATCAATTACTTCCTGGCAGGCTTGTACAATAGCATCTTTTATTTTCTTATCCAATAGCCCCAAAGTATAGTTTGCTTCTGTAGCAGCCATCTTTGTTATGGCCAATCCTTTGATTAATAGTGGATAGTCTTCAAGATGAGAATTACTGATACGAAAATTCTCCATACCTCGTAAAGTTTGGATTCCGTATAAAGCCTCTTGTGGAAGTTGTCTTTCACCGATCAGATCATGTTCGATACGGGTGCTCTGATTTGAAATAAAATGATTAGATGTCTTCATGATTTAAGGATATTTGTTTAAGGATTGTTTGTTCTGATTTGAAAGAAATTCATACCGGAATGATGTTTGTCACTCCGGTATGGTATTTTTAGTGTACAATAGCAAAGTCTAATTGCTTCTTTTCCAAATTAGCTTTGGCTACCTTGATTTTAACAGCATCTCCCAGTGCATAACGGTGGTGATGACGTCGGCCTTTTAGACAATAATTACGTTCATCAAAATCATAGTAATCATCATCGAGATCCCGTAGCGGAACCATACCTTCACATTTGTTTTCATTGATTTCCACATAGAGTCCAAATTCGGTCACGCCGCTTATTGTACCTTCAAATACTTGCCCCAGACGTTCGCTCATGAATTCTACCTGTTTATATTTAATGCTGGCTCTTTCTGCAGTTGCTGCAAGCTGTTCCATATCGCTGCAGTGCGTACAGAGTTCTTCATATTTTTCTTGGCTTACACTTCTTCCACCAAGCGCATATCGGGTAAGCAGACGATGAACCATGACATCTGGATAACGTCGGATCGGGGATGTGAAATGAGTATAATAGTCAAATGCCAATCCGTAATGACCGATGTTGTGTGTGCTGTATCGGGCTTTCATCATGGCGCGTAAAGATACTGTTTCTATAAGGTTCTGTTCTTTTTTGCCGTGTACTTCTGTCAATAGTTTGTTTAGTCCCTTGCTTACTTCTGTTTTGGATCCGGATGTTTTTAACTTATATCCGAATTTGACAATAAAGTCGCTCAGATTCATCAGTTTGTTGGGATCTGGAAGATCGTGTATACGGTAAGGGAATGTTTTGGGCTTTTTGTTTTTAGGAACCTTGGCTATGCTTTCAGCTACAGTGCGGTTTGCCAATAGCATGAATTCTTCTACCAGTTTATTGGCATCTTTCGCAATCTTGAAATAGACACTGACAGGTTTGCCTTTATCGTCGATTTCAAATCTGACTTCGTTCCGTTCAAAATTAATGGCACCATGCTCAAACCTTTTGTTTCTTAATGTTTTAGCCAAACGATTTAGGGTTATCAGTTCAGTGGCGAAATTTTCAGCTGGCAGAGCTTCCGGACCACTGAAGTTAGGATCTGCTGCGTGATCACCAGGTGCGCCATAATCTTCTGGTGAGGCTTCGTGATGTTGTTCCAGAAGTTTTTGTACTTCTTCATAAGTAAAACGTCTGTCACTTCGAATAACGGTATGAGCCAGATGCCAGTCGTGTACATTGGCATATTCATCCATTTTGAAAATGACACTGTAAGCTAATTTGTCTTCTTGTGGTCTGAGAGAACAAATGAAGTTGCATAGTCGTTCTGGAAGCATAGGGATTGTCCGGTCTACCAGATAGACGCTGGTTGCGCGTTTGACAGCTTCTTTGTCTATGATACTTCCTTCTTTTACGTAATATGAAACGTCTGCAATATGTACGCCTATTTCCCATAATCCATTATTGAGTTTGCGGATAGAAAGCGCATCATCGAAATCTTTTGCATCACGTGGATCAATTGTAAAAGTAGTGACCTGACGCATGTCCTCTCTTTGGGCTATTTCTTCTTCTGTGATATCAGGATTGATTTTGTTGGCTTCATCTTCAACATTCTTGGGATAACTGTATGGCAGACCGTATTCGGCCAAAATAGCATGCATTTCAGTCGTATTGTCTCCGCTCTTTCCTAGAATATCAATAACTTTTCCGATCGGATTTTTGGCGTTATCAGGCCATTCTGTAATTCTGACTACAGCCTTGTCTCCGTTTTTGCCTCCCTTAAGGGATCTAGTTGGTATGAATATATCATTAGCTAAAGTACGGTCCTCAGTCTGTAAAAAAGCAAAATCTTTTCGGACTTCCAATCTTCCTACAAATGTTTTATCACTGCGCTTCAGAATCTCGATAACTTGTGCTTCACGAGGCTGGTGTTTCTTTTTAGCTAATAGGGAAACTTTGACCAGATCGCCGTTCATGGCATGTAGGGAATTGCGTTCAGCTATAAATACAGGCTCTCCTCCCTCGGCCGGTGTCACACTGTTTTTGCCGTTGGCTTTTCTGTTGAAGGTTCCTTCAAATACTTGACCTTGGGTATTTAGGGCATATTTAAGGGGGGCTGTTTCTTTTATGTATCCATCTAAGGCCAGTTCTTCAAGAAGATCCATACATAGCATTTTCTCAGGATGCGTTTCCAGTTTCAGGGTTTTGAAGATACTTTTTATCGGATAAACCTCTTCTGGATGAAATTGGAAAAGGTCTGTTAGAAGTTTACACAAATCTTTTTTCTTTAGGCGTTTTCCGCCTTTCTTTCCGCTCTTTCCCATGCTTGTTCAGTTTTGAGGTTATTTTTTCGTTAACTTTGTTGCAAGTTAGCTATTTTTATTGATTCCGTTGTCTTTTTATCTCTTATTTTTTCTGAAATGTTGTATCTTTGCGATTTCTGAAAAAAGAAATTAAAAGAAAGAAACATAAGACTATGGAAGAGGGAGCAAGAGCAAAGGAAATTTATAAGGTCACCTGGATTGGCAGTGTGGTTAATTTTTTATTGTTAGCCTTCAAGTTTGTTTCGGGCATTCTGTCGGGCAGTGCAGCTATGGTAGCTGATGCAGTGCATTCTTTATCTGATTTTCTTACAGATTTAGTGGTGATTGTTTTTGTGCGTTTGTCAAGTAAGCCGCAAGACAAGGATCATGATTATGGTCATGGCAAGTATGAAACTTTGGCTACGGCTGTTATAGGTGTGACTTTATTAGCTGTAGGAGCCGGAATTTGTTGGAATGGGTTGCTTGCAGTGAAAGCAGTATGGCAGGGGCAACAGATTGAGGCTCCTGGTTGGCTTGCGTTGTGGGCGGCAGTAGTGTCTGTGGTAGTGAAAGAATGGCTCTATCGTTATACACTTGGAACAGGACGAAGAACCGGTTCTGCAGCAGTTATTGCCAATGCCTGGCATCACCGAAGTGATGCTCTTTCTTCAATAGGAACGGCGGCAGGCATAGCAGGAGCCATTCTGCTGGGGCCGGATTGGCGGGTTCTGGATCCGATAGCGGCCATAGTGGTCAGCTTTTTTATTATGAAAGTGGCTGTCAAACTGCTTAAACCCTGTATAGACGAGCTTACGGAGCGTTCGCTTCCTGACGACGTGGAAGACCATATCACAAGGCTGGTGGGCGAGATACAGGGAGTCAGTGGGCTGCACAATCTCCGTACCAGGCGCATAGGTGGCCATTATGCCATAGAGATGCATGTGAGAATGGACGGACATCTTACCTTGAACGAGGCGCATGCCAGAGCTACGGCCATAGAGAGAAAACTTAGAGAAGAATATGGGGCACAGACGCATGTGGGCATACATGTGGAGCCTGTAAAAAATGCCCGGGGGGATTACGATGAATGAAAAAATGAATAACATGAAAATATTGGTAACAGGCGCCAGTGGTTTTATAGGCAGCTTTATAGTAGAAGAAGGACTGAGGCGAGGATACAGCGTATGGGCGGCTGTCAGACCGTCGAGTAGCAGGCGCTATCTGAAGGATAAAAACATACAACTCGTTGAACTCGATCTGGAACATCCCGAGGTACTGAGGGTGCAACTGGCAGCCTGCAGGGCCCGCATGGGGGCGTGGGACGTGGTGGTGCATGCTGCCGGTGCAACCAAATGCGTCAGGCGCGAGGACTTTTTCCGTACGAATACAGACGGGACGCGTCATCTGGTCGAAGGCTTGCGGCAAGCCGGCATGATGCCAGGTAAATTTGTTTTTATCAGTTCATTGAGTGTATATGGCGCCATAAGGGAAAATCCCGTAAGAAAATCCTCGCCGGACTGTCCGTGGGTATATGCTCCGATACGCGAGGAGGATACGCCGCATCCCAATACGGCTTACGGCGAAAGCAAGCTTGAAGCGGAATGTTATCTTAAGCAGCAGTCTGACTTACCTTATGTGATTCTTCGCCCTACGGGGGTCTATGGGCCTCGGGAAAGAGACTATTTCATGATGGCCAAAAGCATCAGACAACATTCTGATTTTACCGTGGGATACAAGCCGCAGGAAATCACCTTTGTTTATGTTCGTGACTTGGTGCAAGCCGTCTTTCTGGCTGCGGAAAAGAATGAAATATGCCGCCGCGAATATTTTATCACAGACGGGGAGGTGTATCACAGTGAGACGTTCAGCGATCTGATAGCGGCCGAACTGGGGCATCCGTTCTTCGTGCGCATCAAGGCACCGGTGTGGCTGCTCCGGCTGGTTTGCACGGTTGCGGGTGCGTGGAGCGCATGGCAAGGTCGCACGGTGACGTTGAACCGTGACAAGTTTCATATTCTGAAGCAACGGAACTGGCAGTGTGACATAGAGCCTGCGAGGCGTGAACTGGGATACCGACCACGTTATTCTTTGGCTGAAGGAGTACGAGAAACAATAACATGGTATAAGAAGGAGGGATGGTTATGAACAGTATGTCCAGTGAAGAGGGCATCAGTTGGAAGCGTCTGCTCTCTCCGGCCGGCATGCAACGTGGACTGTGGCCGATAGAATGGCTGGCCTTGGCCTACAGTGTACTGACCATGGGGTTCATGGCCGTACTCTGGCCGGCGATGGAACAGCCGGCTGAGATGTTGGTCGACAGGGTACTGATCCTGTTCCTGACTCTGGCACTTTGGGGAGGATACCGTCTGTGGCCGACGCGCCTGATGGCTTTCGTGCGTATATCGGCGCAGATGTTCTTGTTGGGCTACTGGTATCCCGAGACCTATTCTTTTAATAGTGTCCGACCCAATCTTGACCATGTGTTTGCGCGTTGGGATGCGGTGCTGTTCGGGTGCCAGCCTTCTCTGGAATTCAGCCGTTTGTGTCCGTGGGGGTGGTTCTCGGAAGCTGTCAATATGGGATATTTCTCATATTACCCGATGATATTGGCCGTGATGGTGTTTTTCTTTCTCTTCCGGTACGGGAAGTATGAGAAGGCGTCGTTTACGGTCATGTGTGCTTTCTTCATCTTTTATTTGATTTATATTTTCTTGCCTGTGGCGGGGCCGCAGTTCTATTTCTGGGCTGTGGGGACTCAGACCGTGGAAAACGGGATATTCCCTTCTCTGGGCACTTATTTCAGTATGCATACGGATATGATGACGGCACCGGGTGATATGTCCGGTCTGTTCTACCGTTTGGTGCGCCATGCGCAGGAAATGGGCGAACGTCCTACTGCCGCTTTTCCGAGCTCGCATATCGGGATTACCTTTATCCTGCTTTATTTGGTTTATCCCGAAAATCGTCGTTTCTTTTTCATATTGTGTCCTTTTGCCTTTCTTCTGACATTGGCCACGGTATATATTCAGGCACACTATTTGGTGGACGCTGTAGCGGGGGTGCTGGCTTCCGTGCCGGTGTATTACGTCAGCAGGCAGATTTATTCCCTGTTTTTTGAAAAGGAGAAATCTGGTGATGAATAGCTGGTCCTGCATGGCTTGGTATGGCCGTATCGTGAAAGGCGTGTGTCTTGCGGCCTTAGGGGGATTTATGTTGCAGGGGTGTTCCGATGATGAAGAATGTCTTTTCGGAAAAGTGCCGCTCATATACGAACGACATCAGTTGAAGTATGTGAAGGAACTGAAGGACGAGATTGCAAAAGGCCGGAGAAATAGGAATGTGGAGCCCGCAGAGGCTTTTGCTGTATTGGCTGGCTTGAAAGTCGTGATGGGTGAAGCACGGGCTGAAGCAGAGCCTTTGGCCGGAGAAATGGTTGGAAAAACTGTGCCGTATGTGGAAGGTGACAGTTTGCCTTATCGGATTGTTTCTGATATGAAAGTCAGGGAAATGCTTTTTCCGGAAATGAGTTTTGCCGGTAACCGGCCGATAAGATTGAGACTGGAGTTTGATGTGGTGCTTGAGCGGAATCAGGAACAGCCATTGGTGATGTATTATTGGCTCACAGACGGAAAACAGCCGTTGGGAGGTCACAGTATCAAGCTGCCGGAATCCGGAAAGAAAGGCGATACTTTGCATCTTGCTCCGGTCATTTGCGCGCCTGACATACCGGCACAATATGTGATGGAATGTAAAATGATTTATTTTGTATCCCGTTCCGTTTATGATAATGGCAAGAAAACGCTTGCGGAAAAACAGAAGGAATGGAATGAGGAGTTGGCTGTGAAGCTGGAGAAATATAATGAATGACCGGTGCCGGTTTGTTTGCGAGGGGAGGCGGTTGCCGATGCCTAGCGCAAACATACCGATGTCGGTATGCTGTATTCATAGTTTGATGAAAACAGATACCGGCATAGATATGGAGGACCAGCTTTATATGAAGCGTGGTGTGTGTTTATTTCCTGATGATTTTATGCAGATAGTCTTTCTGACCGTCTGAATGGATGCGTAACAGATACAGTCCTTCGGCGTATGGGGCCAGATGCAAGGTACAATTTTCCTGTCCGGTTATATCCTGGTATAGAAGTATTCTTCCATTGACATCCATAAGGGACAGTGCTGTCTTTTCTGTCGGCCTTTCGCTGAAGGTAATCTGACATGTGTTTGTGGCAGAGTTTGTGGAGACACTTATGCGACGGTCCTCTGTTTCTTTAATATCCGTTGCGTTTCTGATATGGATTTTTCCATCATTGGCAAAGGTTGACAAATCCCATTCCAGACCTTCTGCCGGACATGCCGGTTCTATCTGAATTTCGCCATCGATGTCCAGTGATTCGAAATTTGTGAAAATGGTATAACTGCTTCCGTTTTCGTATTCTCCCCGTTCGTTGGCTATCTCAATGACGGGTGTGTACAGCCTGATCTGACCTTCCACATTGAAGTTGTCACATGACGGTCCGAATTTCCGTACGTGTATTTTTCCGCCTTCATGAACAGTCAGGTTGCCGGTTATGTTCAGTGTAGCTTTGCGCTTGACGGCATTTCCCGCTGATAAGGTACCACCCCTGCGGATGATGGCTTGTGCTGCTGTACCTGTACCGCTCAGGCATCCTCCTTCGTAAACGGTGGTTAAGTTGTCGGCGCTGGCATTATCATCCAACAGGAGAGTGCCGCCATATATGCTGAATCCGACAGGTTGGCTGTTGGTCAGGGTCCATGTACCGTTTCCGTATTTTTTGACAGTGGCAGAGTTGTTGAACAGACCGGCATATTTGACAGATGTATTGTCATAGCCGATTTCGTATGTACCGCTTCCGACAGTGCAGTTGCTGCTGGTGGAGGCCAGTGAACCGATTTTGGTTGTCAGGTTTACCTCTGTACCGCTTCCTGATTTTGTATGGGTCAGGTAGACGTTGTCATCGAGTATGAGTGCCGTGTTCGACATGTCCGTGGCCTGATTCAGTCTCATTTGTGAGCCGCCTGCATGGAATGTGCCTTTAAAGGCACTCATGTCCATTTGCCAGTCTGCGCGGACATAAGGCGTAGTGTAGGTCAGTGTTCCGCTTCCGGTCAGTTTTCCTGTCAGCCTGCAGCGTGATCCGGCCTGAAGTACGACATTGGCATTTTCTGGAATATTCAGAATGTGATTGAAAACAGGGGCTGTCGCACTGGAGTTGTTGTCGAAGATACGCAGTGTGCCGGCATAAGCGGTTAATTGGCTTCCAGGTTGTCCAAAACTGGTATTCCAAGCTCCCATGGCCAGTGTGCCATTCCGGAGTATGGTGTTTTTATAGTTGTTCTGACCGGTAAAGTTCAGGTTTAGTTGGCCGTTTCCGTCTTTAATCAATATGCCGTTTCCGCTGATCTTGCCTTTAAGTGCGGTGAGTCCTGAGGCTGTGTTGATCGTCACGGAATCTTCTATCGTAAGTGGCTTGTCCGTGGATGTATTGGCAGACATGATATCCAGGATGACATTTTTCATTTTCCAATATCCTTCTGTAGCTGGTGCAGCACCGAGTGAACCGGGTTGTCCGCCTTCCGACAGCTGGTTGATTCTGACTTTGCCTCCTTCCAGGATGACAGCACCTGTAAACTGATGTTTGTTTCCTTCTATGGTAAGACAGCCTGATCCAGACTTGACCAGTCCGGATTCACCACTGAATCCGCCTTCTCCCTTTATGGTATAATCAGTCGTGTGTCGGAATGTAAGTCCGCCTACGGGATATTGTTCATTGAGAATGATGCTTTTGGTCGTTGCATCGTCGGTGAAGGTGATGCAGTCTCCTTTTACGAAAGCGGTAGGTTGGTTGTCAAGGGTAAAGTTGGAAGTCGTATAGTCCCAGTTACCGTTTTCAAGTCCGGTCCAGACAACTTTATCTGATGCTTCGCGCTGTTCGTGTATGACAAGGGTAATGCTGTTGGCCTCTCTGTTTAGATTGTAGGCATATCCTTCCAAGCCCTCTGTTGTTATGATCTCGGGGTCGATAAGTCCGTTTTCTGGTAATCCCTTGGTTTGTCCGGTCCATTTAAGTAACGTGTAGGTTCCGGGTTTCGGTGTTCCTCCATTGATGGTGAACCGTATGGTAAACGGATGTTCGATGGTCAAATCCCCATTTATGCTAATCTGGTCTGAAGTAGTTTGATTGTCAGTTTGCAGACTCATTTCCATGAACAGGCGGGCATTGATGCAGAAACTTTGTCCGAATGTAAGCTTTCCTACAGGCTGATCTTCTTTGCCTGGTTGTATGCGGCATCCTTCGTAGTTCAGGGCATCTTCAAATATGACCGGTCCGTTGACAGTACCGTTACCGGCAAGTGTTCCTCGTGCACGCAGATGAAGTGTGTCTGAAAGCTCATTGTTCAGTTCCAAAATGCCTTCTGAAATGTAAGTGTTTCCATGATGATTCAAAGGAATATTGACTATAAACCGTCCTCCCATGCTTTTCCATAATTCCATCTGTCCTCCGGTTTGTCCTTCTCCGTTCCAGGTAAGGGATTGTCCGGCGGGGATCATGATAAAGGCAGAATCAGGGCAGACTGTAGCCGGGATATTTACATTGTTTTGACCATTCATGTCGAACAAGACACTTTGTCCGTCTTTCCAGTTCGACGTTGAGGTCCGGTCTGTATTAAGGAAACCGTCGGATCCGTTCTTCCATTCTGTTCCTCCTTGCCATACCAGATCGCTGTTGATGACCGGTGGCAGTGGCGGTAATGGCATGTCATATCCCAAATAATAGTCAGTAAACGGACTTTGGTAATAGCTTCGTGTCGTACATTGCATACGATAGGCCGGATTCTGTTGTAGACAATATAAGGATTTGTCTGTAGGATAGTCTGAGGAAAAACCTACAATACCGGTACAGCCCTGATTGGGACGTTCACGTCGGAAAACAAGCTCTTCACGCCAGTCGCCGATGATGTCACCGAAGAACATAGCCCGTTTTCCGTTCTCTGAATGGATGGTATAACCGCTGAGTTTTCCCATTTCTATCAGGCGGAAACCGTTGAATTTCCGTATATCCGGATTATAACCTCCTCCATCCGGGGAATCCAGTTTTTCACGGTCTGGTTCTCCATCCCACCAGACACCTTCAGTCGGCCATGTGGAAGACAGGCCAGGAATGATTTCTCCGGTTGCATCGTAAACATTGCCGTCCATGGCACTCCAAAGTTCATAGCCTTTGTGTGAAGGATCTACGTCCATGGCCATGCCTCGTCCTACGTCACCCACTCCGCCCATGTACCAGCGTTTCAATGGTGTGCCATCGGCTGCATCATAAAGGATCTGACCCAACATGTCAGGAGCATCCTGCTGGATGGCGAAAGTTTCAAGCCCCGGACGTTCGGGATTGATGTCGCCTGTATGGAAACGGTCGCCATGAGCTATCCCGGCATTGAAGCAGACTGATCCGTCTCCCCGCATACCATACCCGCCTTCCAGCATTTCGTCTCGTCCGTCTCCGTCGACATCTGCGATACGGATCTGATGGAAAGAAGCTCCACCGGCCGGTGAGGTGAACAGTTCTTTGAATTGTCCTGCTCGTCCTTGGGTAAATTCATATCCCCAGGCAGAGACGTAATATTGGTGTCCATAAGTTTTATGACGACTCATGTATTCAAAAATAACGGCAGGGTGCAGTCCGTCCGGATAGAAAATTCCAATATGGCCTTGAAGACAGAAATAGTCACCATCCTGATAATAATCAGCTTTGTTATCACGATTGTAAAGGCCGGGATATGTCATTTCTATTGTATTCTTTTCCATACCGGTGAGTCCGTCAACAACCGTAATGTATTGTGGCGGGTTACGTTTGGACTGATTATAGTAATTGATGATGCCATCGTGGTCGGTATCAGGCTGGTCTGACAGGAACAGGTATTTTCCCCAGTCATTAGTTGTATTGTCCCAAAAACGGGTACCGTCACTTGTTTTGAGAATAACTTCTGCTTTGCCGTCGCCATCGATGTCATAGGCCGTGACCATGTCGTTATGGCCGTCGCAGATGTTGACGTTCGGTCCCAGATCAATAGTCCACAGACGTTGTCCATGCCAGCTGTAGCCTTCTATCTTATCGGAACCTCCGGTCAGTGAAAGACGATCGACGACATAATCATACTCGCCGTCACCATCAAGGTCGGCAGGCCAGACGAAACGGGTCTGATAATCTGTTGTCGGCAGAAAACCATCATAATTGATTTCCATGAAAATGGATCTGACATCGTGCGATGTACGGGTGTAAGGCTGGCTTAATTCTGATTCGTGTCCATTGTAAACCAGGCTTACGGCTATTTGGCTTCCAGCAGGAACATCAGTAGCCGTGGTTGAAAAATTAGTGACTGTCAATGGGGACGCGTTCAGTTTCCGATAACTGTCGTTCTCATTTTGGCGACAGTATACGTTGTAAGAAGCCCGTTCCGGTTCCTGCACCAGTTTACGCCAGGATACCAGAATCTGGTTGCCGTTTTGTACGGCCACGACGCCTCGACTGAGCTTCTGTTGAAGGCGTTGTGCCGGAATCAGTCCCGGTAGTGTCAGCCATAGGCCGACCATTAGTAAAAGATGTTTTCTCATTGTATTGAATATAAAGTAATTGTTAGAAATCAGCGTCGGTTGTCATTTTATTCGGTCGGTCATCCGGATCCAGCGGACACAGATGGTGAAGAAATTCCGCTTCGACAATACGCAGTTCATTATTGTTTTTTTCGGCATTAGGTGTTTTATAGAGATCCAGCTCTCCGTCAGAGGGGATGGTCAGTTCTGTAATCTGGCTGAACCCTTCCTGTTCTTTGACTTGTCCTTTTAAGCGTATTGTTATCTGACGTGCCAGGACGGGCTTCAGACGCAGATGGACATATCCCAGAGATTTTTCGGTCAATCCGCTCCAGACGAGTGTAGAATCTGCATAGATTTCCAGAGGATAACTTCTCATCCGCCATCCGGTCAGTTTGAGGCAGGCTTCGTGGGCGATGGACGGTTGGTTAAAGGTATAGGTGATCCATCCGTCTGCCAGTTGGCCGTTGTTATTCCATTCGGAGCGTTCGTTGTCATCGATGCTTAATGCGGCTTTATCCTGGTTTGTTCCGGCTGTGGCATGCGTAATAGTAATTGTTTCTTTTACGTTTCGGAAAGATGGGGTAGCGGGCGTTTCTCCGCGGTCAAGATTGCTTCTCAGATACAGAGCCGGATTGAACAGTGTCAGGCCGTCCCGCGATTTGACAGCTTTTGATTTCCATGATATGGTGGCGGGTTGGAGTCCTTTTGAAGTTGCCTTAAGGGTGATTTTTCCAGCTTTGCAAAGACTTCTTACCAATACCCTGTTTACACCGCATTCTACAGGTAAGGAATCGGAAAGGATGAAGTTGACAGGCAGGTTTTTCCAGCTTGAGATCTTGCTTTCCTGATAAATTCCGGGACGGGTGGCTATTCCTCCACGCCATTCGGCAGGTCCTTCGAGTTGGAATTGTATGATGGAATTGTCTGTTGGGCAGCGTCGTCCTTCCCGGTCGGTGACTTCTACTTCAATGAGCGCCATATCTGCTCCATCCGCAAAAAAGCCTTGCGGTCCGGTTTGAACTTTAAGACGGATGGCATAAGGTTTCCCTGTAGTCTGGAGAGTATCGGCTGATGTAATCCGGCCTTGGGCATTGCGTCCGACGGCGATCAGTGTGCCAGGTTCATAGGCGATGCTGTCGAAAATATGTAGAAAGGCATATTCTCTTTTTCCTTTACCGGACAGTTTTCCGTTAATGTAAATTTCGGTTTGCGGAGCAGATGAAACAACGTATATGGGTTTGCGGGTGCCTTCAGGATAGTTCCAGTGACCGATGATATGTGTGCGTTCATGTTCGACATCTACCCATCCGTCCCACATGACCTGATGGGCGTAGAAGCTTTCTTTGGGCAGACGCATGGCGTCAGTGACACCGCTGGCTCTGTAATTGGATTCTCCGCGGGAATGTGTGTTTGTATCGGAGAAAATGATTTTGGTTCCGCCGGAACTGACTCTTCGTCCTGTTCCGGGACGTTCCCGCCAGTAGTCATACCAGCGTTTGACATGTTCTACGGCGAGCATGTCTTGGTTAAGGTTATAGGCAGAAGCATCTGCATTCTTATAAAGCGGGCCTTCTCCATTGGGGTGGAAGGGGTAGCTCCAGTTGTCGCGGTATTTGCGCAGACCCTCGTCACGCGAATATTCCATGGCCCACATCGGATGTTTGGCGCTTTTGTTGATATAAAGCATTTCGCCTCCGTATTCTGCCGTGTTGATGTCCAGCATTTCACGGCTTCCGACAGCCCGTCCTCCATAGGGATCGTACAAATCGCGGAGTGCTTTCATTTCGAGCAGATGCGATTCGGATATGCCCTTGTTTCCGCATTCATAGAAGATGATGCTGGGATTGTTCCGGTTGTAGATGATGGCGTCACGCATAAGCGAAACGCGCTGTTCCCAACGTCTGTCGTTGACATCACGTTCGGCATCACCAGCAGGCATGGCTTGCAGAAGACCGACGCGGTCGCAGGATTCTATGTCTTGTTTCCATGGTGTGACGTGCATCCATCTGACCAGATTGGCGCCACTTTCAACCATCAGTCTGTTGGAGTAGTCGCTCAGCCAGGCCGGTATGCTCATCCCCGTTGCAGGCCATTCGTTGCTGGATCGCTGTGCATATCCCTTGAGCTGGATTACACGGTCGTTGAGCCATACCTGTCCTTTTCCGAATCCGGTTTTTCGGAATCCAGTCCTGGTCGTAACCTCGTCAATGCACTGTCCGTTTGATATCAGACGTGTCCTGACGGTGTACAGGCGACCATACCCCCAGCTCCAGAAATGAAGGTTCAGAGCTTCTGCTTCCGTCCTCAGGACATGGCTTTCGCCGGCCGGGATCGTTATCGGGATGCTGCGGCTTACCGTTTGTCCGCCAGCAAAACGGACCGGTTGGTTGTCGTCATCTGATATTTCCATTTCATAATAGATCTGGCAAGGCGTCTGGCTTTCGTTTTTCACTTCGCTTTCTGCATGTATGATGGCTTTCCGGCCAGAGATATTGAAATCGGTAGCATAGATATAGGTACCTGTTGTTTTCAGGCTGCTGTAGAGCGGTAGTGTCTGGTAGACCTGTCCGGTTACGTGCAGGCGGACATGTTTGGGAATACCGCCGTAGTTAGCATTGAAATTGCGGTCGTTCCATTGATAGCGCGCATATTTCCGTCCTCGTTCGCGGTAGGTCCAGCTGTTGTCTATGCGTACGGCCAGTTTGTTCTGTCCTTTTTTGATGAACGGGGTTAGATCGAAACCGAACGCCATGACCCCGTTTTCATGTAGGCCGATGTAATGTCCGTTCAGCCAGACATCGGCAGCTTGTCTGACCCCCTCAAATTCGATGAATACTTTTTTATCCCGACAGTTTTTGGGTAATCTGAATGTCTTGTAATACCACACGACGGTATCACTCAACTGTGCTATCGGGACACTGAATGCTTCATTTTCGTTGAACGCCCTAGGCAGGGAGATCTCCGGGTCATGGGCGGTAACTGGGTCTGTCTGTTCCGTGAAGAGCTGTTCCGGTTTCAGATCGCCAATGTGCAGGCGCCATCCGGGATCAAAATTATAGCAAGTGCGTACGGCTTTCCTCCCGTCGGTTTTTTGGGAAAAAGAGGACAAGGGTTGGATCAGTAGAGCCAGACAGATGGCTCCGATGATGAGGGCCGGATAATGCCGGCGGTTTCTTTCCGGCAGGGATGAAAGGCAATGGCGTGTTGTTTTCATGTTCGGTATTATGTTAATGTTGTTTGTTCGGATGTAGATGGCATTCGGGGCCTTCGGATGCCGCAAAGATAAGACGCCTTTGGTATTCCTGTCCGGTAAAATCGTACAAAATCCGGTGAAAATGTACACCCCGTTCTTTTTTCGGGTGTGTCATTCGGCCTTACGGGCTGAAAACAGTAATTTTGTGGTAAAAGGAAGAAACCGTATGAGATACTTGTTATTGTTTTGTGTATGTGTCCTGGCAGTCTTCGATAGCCGGGTATACGGAAAAGTGATTTTGAAATCGTGGCAGATGACCACTTTTCATGGTTTACCCAACAACACCGTACGTTGTCTGCATCAGGACTACAAGGGACGTATCTGGCTGGGCACGCAGAACGGTCTGGGCATGTACGACGGTAACCGTGTGACGACATTCGTGCCAGTCAGTGCAGACCGTCGTGTGGTACTAAGCCGTAAGATCAGGCAGATTGAGGAGACATCGTCCCGACATTTGTGGATATTGGCGGCTGGCGGACAGGCCATGTGTTTCGACCTGTGTGGCCGTCGCTTTATTGCGGTGACTCCCCGGGGAGACCTTTTCCTTCCGGCCGACCATCTGTCAAAAGACAGTCGAGGGCGCATCTGGCTGTGGCACTCGCGGCGTAAGGGCACCTGGTGTGTGTCTGACACCTGTAATGGAGGTGGGAAGTTGCCGTTGCGTTATTATCCGTTTCCCGCGCCGGTCAGTCTGGTTGCTGATGCAGGTCGCGGAGACAGAGTGTGGGTGGGAACCCGAAAGGGTCTGTATGTGGTTTCGGATGCGGGTTGCCTGGTGGCGGATGCCAGTGGTGAATGGACGTCGTCGTCGGTCACCGACGG
>OKVF01000080.1_pt1 | contig 112794 bp, 116 predicted proteins | sample 1604831 | NCBI WGS metagenome assembly OKVF01 (sample SAMN01760980, study PRJEB22395) | human gut metagenome
GTATGCGGTTGCCATTCATAATGAGCCAGCCAGCGTCCTTGTTTTCCTCTGCCAAGCGTCTTAACTTGTTTTCTCCGATACGGAAATACTTAGACGCTTCTTCAATGGTAAGGGTGTATTTTTCCCATACGGGAATAGCGTTGTTATTCATCAGATACCCCCTTTCCCATGTTTCGTATCATATTGGATATAAGGAATAAGGTCGGTGCGGTCTATCCTCTGTAAATGAGCGGTCAGTTTGCTGGAAAGAGAAGTGCTGTATCTTGCCTTGTCAAGCATAGTTCCCACTCGTTCCAATCCACCTAATGCGTCATGTTCTTCCAAGAAGTAAAAACTTTTGACAGCGGAAATAACGCCACCCTCTGTGAGCCATTGCTGTGTTTCTTCAAGGGAATTATGCAGTTTGGGTACTTGCAGTTTCAAGACTTCCACAGCCCCTAAAAAGCGTTCCCAAAACCGATACGTTTTCCACCTGCTCTTATTACTCTCATTTCTGTTTGCTACGACAAAGCGTAGGTTGTTTGCCAATAGTCCGAAAGCCAGTTCCCCAAGTTCCAGCGGTCTGTCCTTAAATGTCATGGCAAAGGCATGAGCCTTATCATCACGCAGTTGCATTTCTGTCCGTTTCCAACTGCCGACTTCATCAAGCGTCTTATTATATTTTGAACAGACTTCCTTATCCTTGTCATAAAAGCGGTAGGACAATCCCGATTTTCCAGCACCGATATAAACAGTTTTTGCGGTGTCGAAATCGTCAAACTTGCTTTCATCAAAGTGGTAGCCCTCACTATTGGAGATAAATTCCTCTTTTTCGCATTTTTTCTTTATCTGCTCTATGGTAAAGAATGGCTTTTCGTTCTTATCATCAATGGCAATATCAAGCCTTGTGAAGTGGAAGTTATCCAGTCCGTATCTTCTTTCACAATGTTTGAACATATCCCCAAAGGTATAATTCCTACTGTCAAGAATACGGAAAATATCATCACAACCTCTGCCAGTCATAACGAGATAACAGCCTAACCCTTGTGGGGTGTCCTCTGTCTTTCTTGCGTCGCCCGATACATAAATATCTCCAATCTGCCAGCGTGCTTGATAAGTCTTAAATTTAACAGTTGCCGGATAGACATTAAAAATGTCAGTCGGTAAACCTAAAATGTGCATGATAACATCTTCTGCGGTTGCAGTATCAAATACAATGCTGATGTAATCAATCTTAACGGATAAATTTTCGTGTGTTGCGATACTTCATTACTCCTTTCGTATGCCCCGATTTTTTGCGGGGTATAAATTGCATCTTTCTCTTTATTTATCACAGTTTCTAGGTACTATGACATGTATACGCAGGGCGGTGTTACTTGAAGAAGAGAAAGACAAAGAAATCATTCCCAAATGGAAAAATGCGAATGGATCACTTGTTGATTTCTGTAGGTTAAGGCCTTAACAAAATCCAAACCTTTCTAGCAAAAAATCCTTCAATTATAAGCAGCAGCTGGAAAGGTTTGGATTTTATTTAAGTTTGGATACTCGTGGAAATCCAAACGTTTGGATTTCCACGACAAGACATTTTACCGTTATGGAACAAAACATCAGGAGTGCACCCAGCATGACTGCCGTTATCTGATCGGCAGCGAGCAGAATGAGCCGCAACTGGAATGGAACAAGGAGATGCACGGATTGTTCCAGGAGATGCTGCATTACCGAAATGGGTTGGGGGAGAAAGAACTTGATCCGATAATTGTTGAGGGATTCGAAAAAAGGTATGACGAAATCCTGAACAAGGCGGAGAAAGAATATCAGGATGAGCCGCCGACTGAGTATTATAGGGAAGGGTATAATCTGTTTCTCCGGTTAAGGGAATATAAAGAAAATGAATTATTGTTCCTGCATGATAAACGGGTTCCAGCCAATAATTCCCTATGTGAAAGATTGGCAAGAGTCTATAAACGAAAACAGAAGCAGGCAATTACTCTGCGAAGCCAAGAAAGTTTAAACGATATTTGTGATGGCTTGAGCATAGTCTATTTGTTACGCTCACAAAATGTAGATGTATATCAGAAGATATCAGAAATATATGAACGGAAACGCCCGCCAAAAATAAAACAGGAAAAGGTTGTTGCTAAAGCTTAATGCCAAAGCAGCAACCTTTTCTTTATTATACAGATGGCGTGGGTGTGAAAAGTAACTATCAGATGAAGCAATGTGGTGTATAATGAGGTGGCAGAGGATGAAAAACAGGGTAAAGAGGGAATGAATATGAATCCGGTAATTGTAAGAAATGTCAGGATAGGCGAGGGGATGCCGAAGATCTGTGTCCCGGTCGTGGGAAGAACGAGGGCAGAGATCAGGGAAGCGGCGGCTTATGTGGAGCTGAACCGGAGAATGTCCGGGGCGGGATATATTGATATGGTGGATGTGGAGATGTTTTCAGGAGATGATACGGTGTCGGCGCTTGTACGGTGTGCCCATGCCTGTCAGGTGAAGGTGGTGGGCTCTAACCATGATTTTCAGAAGACGCCGGCGAAGGAGGAGATTGTGGCGAGACTTCGCAGGATGCAGGAACTGGATGCGGATATCCTGAAGATTGCGGTTATGCTGCGAAGTAAGAAGGATGTGCTGACACTGCTTGCGGCGACGGAGGAGATGTGCTCCGAATATGCCAACCGCCCGGTGATCACCATGTCCATGGACGGGATGGGGGTTATCAGCAGATTGTGCGGGGAGGCGTTCGGTTCTGCGGTGACGTTCGGATCGGCAGGGAAGGCGTCGGCGCCGGGGCAGGTGGAAGCAGGAGAGCTCAGGCGTGTGTTTACGCTTCTGCATGCTATAGTATAAGCCGCAAGAGGCTTTTTTCCTTTAATTTCTCTTGTATTTTTCTATAGTTTGTGAGGTTTTCCAGACCGGTATGCATGATATAATAAACAGAGTATACGGGGCCTTTGTAGCAATATTAAGAGATGAGGAGGTTTATATGGTCAGGATAAAAGGTAAAAAGTTTCTGGCAATTGCAATTGCCGGAGCAGTGTTTGTCGGCGGTGTGTTCCCGGAAACAGCCTGCGCCGCAGAAACAGCGGAAAGCACAAGTGATGTACAAGTGGAAGAAACGAAGCAGCAGAGCGTAAAAAGCATTCAGGAGAATCTCCTTGAAGCTTATAATACAGGTTTTGAAAGCTCTGACAGTAATGGCTTATACTGGTGGAGTGACGGAAACTGGGGAAAGGAAAATATTGCACAGAAAGCATATGAGGGAGATCAAAAGCCGGCGGAAGACAGCGGAGGTTATTATGTGGAAGTGACGCCGGACGGTGAAGGAATCGGTACGGCACAGATATGTGCCGGAGATATCGCATCTATTCTGGAACCAGAGGTATCCTATGAGTTCTCTTTCTATGCAAAAGCAGACCCCCAAACGCCGGAGGGAACGGTGGAGCTGCAGATTACAAGTGCAAGTTCGGATTGGGCTTCTTCACAGGCAGCAGCGGTAACTTATGACAGCAAAGTTATATTGGATGAAAACTGGCAGTCCATCAGCGGTACATTCATTATTCCGGCACATGAGAAGCATGAACAGGTGAAGATTGAATTTAAAGGCAGCAAAGATCTGACTTTTTATGTAGACGATCTTAAAATAGGAGGAAAAAAGGCAGAAGTGAATCAAGGGGATAACCTTGTGAAAAATCCGGGTTTTGCAGATGAGGATCTGTCTGTTTGGAAAAAAGGCTCGGGCGGGGCAGCGATTACGTCAGAGACATCCGGTGAAGCTATACCAGACGGCATTGCCACGTATGGTGCAATTGGAAACAGGACAAGCAGCCAGGAGTGTTTTGCGCAGGATATGACAGGGATTTTGCAGTCAGGGAAAACCTATGAATATTCTTTTTGGGTGAAGCTTGACGGGGAAGACTACAGGGACGCGCCGGCAGACCAAAGAGAAATATCTTTTGCGCCATATGTATCTGTAGGCAGTAACCAGACATATTGGGATTCTTATTCTTCGGGGATTCTGGACGATAACTGTGTCAGACAGATTGAGGCCGGAGTGTGGACGAAGTTTAACGGAATCTTTAAACCACAGTTTGAAGGAGAGGCAGAGGAGCTGGTGATTCGTATCCTGGAACAGGGAACGAATTATGGAAGCGGCGACTGTGTAAAGGGCAGATACTATGTAACAGGTGTTGAGATGCGGGAAAAGGTGGAAGAACAGAAGGAAATAGAATCAGATATTCCTGATTTGAAATCCGTAGTGTCAAGTGCGGATGGATTGGGAGCAGATGCTTATACAGGTACATGTATTGCCAATGGACATTTATCTGACGGCACACTTATGAAACTGGTTGAAAAGCATTTTAATGCAGTGACTTTTGAAAATGAACTGAAGATGGATGCTGTGTTCGGCTATCAGAATGACGCGCCTCCTGAGATGGAATCTGTTACCTGGACGCGCGCAGACGGAACAGTAATGAGCGGATATCAGGTTCCGAAGATGGATTTTACACTTGCGGAGAAGATACTTGCTGTTATAAAGGACTGGAATGATAAGAATCCGGAGTCTGCAATTAAGATCAGGGGCCATGTGCTTGTATGGCATTCCCAGGCGCCGGAGTGGTTTTTCCACGAAGACTGGAACAAGGATAAGCCGTATGCATCCAAAGAGGTTATGGATGCCCGCCAGGAATGGTACATACAGAGCGTGCTGAATCATTTCCTTGGCAAGGATAGTCCATATAAGGATATGTTTTATGGCTGGGACGTAGTGAATGAGGCGGTCAGCGACAGCACCGGCACCTACCGGAAGGAGGATGAGAAATCCAGCTGGTGGAAGGCTTATGGGGATCAGGACTTTATTATCAACGCCTTCCGTTACGCCAATCATTATGCGCCGAAAGGACTGGAACTCTATTACAATGATTATAATGAATGCTCAGGCAATAAGGTAGATGGTATCGCGAAGCTTCTTACAGAGGTCAAATCGCATGAGAAGGATGCCGATCTTCCGACCAGAATTACCGGTATGGGCATGCAGGCACACTATGATATGGCCGGACCTACGGCGAACCAGATTAAGAATGCGGCCGTCACCTATGGAAAAATCGTGGGTAAGGTTCAGTTTACAGAACTGGATCTTAAGTCGAGCAATGAATATGATGGAACGGATGCCACACGGGCCGGTGAGTATACGAAGCAGGCATATCGTTATAAAGAGATCTATGATGTGCTGAAGGAAGTAGATGCCATGGATGGTATTGACATCAATGGTATGACAGTATGGGGTGTGATTGACAAATATTCCTGGCTGCAGGACAGCAACTCCGCGGGAGGGGGTTCGGATGGTTCCAAGAAACACGTGCCTCTTTTGTTCGATGATGATTACAAAGCAAAACCCGCGTTTTACGCGTTTGCAGACGATACCAGACTTGAGCCTTATATCAATAATGTTGTAGTAATGCAGGCTCTCGGGGGAGATGATCCGTATGCAAAGAGTAAGACCTATCAGATAAGCGGTATAGACGATGTAGATGCTTCCTTCCAGATCGTATGGGAAGAGAATCAAATGAAGATAAAAGTAACGGTTAAGGATGAAACAGAAGATGGAAGCGACGGCGCCGACCTGTATCTGGACTGGACGAAAGGTTCTGACGGGACTGCAAAACCGGAGAAGATGACAATCATGCGCAGTGACGCCCAGAAGATAGACGGAGGTTATATTGCCGAGTTCACGGTGGGCAGAGAACTAAAAGCAGCCGACAGGTTTGCGTTTGATGTGGTTGTTACGGATGGAGAGAAGAAGGCGGCGTTTAATGATAAGAAGATGTCACAGGAGGATAGCAGCCGGTATTTTGCAGTTGCCATGACAAAGCCTTATATGACCGTAAGCAATGGCACGATTGCCATAGATGGAGAAGAAGATGCATTGTGGGGGAAGGTCGCCGCGGTACCTCTTACAATTGTCACGGGAGTTCCGGAAGCTTCGGCGGCAGGAAAGTTATTGTGGGATAAGGATTATCTGTATCTGTGGATGGAAGTAAAGGATTCTTCTCTGGATAAGTCTTCCGAAGCAGCGCACGTGCAGGATTCTGTGGAGATATTTATAGACGAGAATAACCATAAGACAGACGGCTATGAAGAGGATGACAAGCAGTATCGTATTAATTATGAGAATGAGCCGAGCTTTAACGGTCAAAAATGCATAGCAGATAACCTGATCTCACAGACAAGAAAGACAGAAGACGGATATATTGTGGAGGCTGCCTGCAAATGGACGGATATAACGCCGGAGGCAGGAACAGAGATTGGTTTTGACATGCAGATCAATGACGGAAAAGGCGGGACACGTATCGGTACGGTAAGCTGGTATGATGAATCCGGACAGGGGTGGTCCTCACCGGGAGTATTCGGCACGATTCTTTTGTTAGACAATAGCACGCAGAAGCCGGGCAGTACAGGGAAAGTAGAAGGGAATACTTCACAGCCGGGGAACAATGCAACGAAGGCTCCAAGGACAGGAGATGAGAACAGACTGGGACTATGGTCTGCATTGCTGGCCATTTCCTGCGGTGCGGCGGGAACCGTGGTTTACCGTAGAAAAAGAAGACTAACTATTAAAGAAAGTCAATAAATAGTTTCAAAAACAGAGATGTTTTGAGTATAGTGGCGATGACTTATTCATCGCAATCAGTACCTTGAAAATTGCATGACAAATAGAGCATCGAGTATGATGCTCTGACAAGAAGATATGATGTTGGAAGAATTAGATTGCTTTTTGGTATTGCTGTCCAGTGCGTTCGAGATGATAAATTAGCCGAACTAGTTTCTTGGTCGCGTGAGACATTTGAAGTGCTATAATAAAGTTGTAACAGAAGTGGCTAATAAGATATAATCATCTTACAGAGAAAAGAGGAAGTATTATGTCACAAAGTTACACACCTGAATTTAAAAAGAAAATCGTTCGCCTTCATATCGAAGAGGGACGTACTTACAAAAGCATCACTGCAGAGTATGGTGTATCAAAAGCCAGTATCTCCAAATGGTGTGCTGAATTTAGCGAAGAATGCCATACAAAAGCCCAGCAGAATCCAGATGCTCCTAATGATCTGGAACTTATGAAAGAAAACCTCCGTCTCCGTAAGGAATTGGAAGAAGCAAAAAAGGAGAATCTCTTCTTAAAAAAAGCAGCGGCATTCTTCGCAAAGGAAATCGATTAGAGGCTTATCGATTTATTGACCAATATCATGAGACATTCGGTATCCGCTGGCTGCTTAGACGGCTGAAAATTTATCCGAACGCTTACTATAACTACCGGAAACACCGGAAGGCGGATTATCACGCCCATAAAGCAGAAGTCCAGGCACAGATTCATGAAATCTATCATGAACACAATGGTGTCGATGGTTACAGGAGCATGACAGTCTATCTGGCACGTAAGGGATATCACTACAGCCCTGCAACCATACATAAGTACATGAATGCGGAGTTGGGACTGAGATCCATCGTTCGTCCCCAAAAAACAGATTATGAACAGGGAAAACCACACAAGGTGTTTGAAAACAAACTTCAGCAGAATTTTATGTCGGATAAAATCAATCAAAAATGGTGCACAGATTTCACATACTTATTTTTGAAGAACCATGATGTGAGATACAATTGCAGTATTATTGATCTTCATGATAGAAGTGTCATTGCCAGCATAACGGATCGGCACATCACCAGTGATCTTGCCATCCGCACTCTACAGAAAGCATTGGATTCTCAGCCAGCTATCAAAGGAGAATTGATCCTGCATTCCGATCAGGGCTCACAGTATACATCTAAGGCATTTACTGATTTTTGCAAGTCAGTGAATGTGACGCAGAGTATGAGCAAAGCAGGTTATCCCTATGACAATGCACCGATGGAGCGTTACTTCAATACACTGAAGAATGAATGCACAAATCTGTATGAGTTCAAAACAGAGGAAGAACTCTACCAAGCAGTGGAGGAATTTTCCTATGTCCACTACAATCATGTACGCCCGCATAGCTCCAACGGTTACCGTACGCCATATCAGGCACGAATCGCAGGATAAAAAAGGGCTGCCCGAGCAGATTGCTTGATTACTCAAAATCGGAACGGTTAGCTTTTGTCAAGGGCAAAGCTGCGACAGCGGTGTGAAACACCCTTGATGAAATCTGACAGTTCCGATAGATTCCAAACTGCAATCCACCGATTTTATTAGCCATAAGTGTTACAAAAATGCTTGACCACAACAAAAATAAAGATGTATTAGAAGAATTTTGAACAAAATTCCCTGTATCAGGTTTTGGAGGAGCAATATCATATTCAGATTACCACGACTTCTTTGAAATTAAAAGCTGTCTCTGCATACGGAAATATCTCCCGATTTATTGATGTAAAGCGATTACTGCTGTACAAATCGAAAAAGTGGAGTTAAAATTTTGTGAAAGAATTAGAAATAGAAGAATGAGGAAAGAGGATGCTTATATGGCATCCATGCAGAGTTTTGCAATGAGAGCAAGCTTTCAACTTCCAGTTGAAATTGTTCTGGAAGGGGACCGGCCAGTGAAGTCGGAGACATTTATGATTTGAATGTGGGTACTGATAGACAATGCCCCTATGTCGGAGAAGACAAAAGACCAATTAGTATGTATGTTGATGATGAGCGGTTTTGTGATTTTATTTTGAGGGATAAAAGGGTATAGAGAGAAAAAGAAAACAGAAGAATAAATAAAAAAGGATAGCCGAAGTATTCAGATTTCACTTTTGAAGACATAAAAAGTGAAATCTTTTTTTACTTTTAACCCAAATTTTATATAAATGTGATATTGGATTATACGAGGCAGAGGTAATCTATAAAAGAACATTGCGCAGATTGTTTGTGCGATGGAATAAAAACAAAGATGTGAAGAGGTCTTTTATGAAAAAAACATATGTACTTGATACAAATGTGCTGATTCAGGCACCCTATGCGGTCGAATGTTTTGAGGAAAATACAGTGGTACTTCCGATGACAGTGTTAGAAGAGTTGGATAACATGAAAAAAGAAGAGGGAGAAAAAGGTGCCAATGTACGCAAAGTGATTCGGATTTTGGACGCACACAGAGAAAAAGGAAATTTGCTGGAAGGGGTGCGTATGGAATGGGGAGGGATTCTGCGTGTAGAAAAAAATTACCGGAACGTTGAATTGCCTCCGGATCTTCCGGAACATAAATCTGATAATCGCATTCTGAAAGTTTGTGTAGGGCTGTCAAATGATCTGAAAGAACAGGTGATTCTGGTGACAAAAGATATTCTTTTGCGTATCAAAGCACAGTTGCTTGGAATTCAGGCAGAGGACTTTGGGACAGAGCAGGTTGCGGTACATGAGGAGCAGTATTTGGGGAGGAGAGAGGTGTTTGTACCAGAAGAATTGTTTAAAGATTTTAAGAAAAAGGGAGTTCCGGTAGAATGTGTATATTGCTGTGATATGAGCGGGAATCACACTTGCCCGGAATTGTTTGAAAACGAATTTATTCTGTTAAAAGCGGATCAGTCTTCGAAAAAGACTCAGTTGGGGCGGGTTGAGAAAGGGATGATCCGAAAGCTTGATTATAGAAAAGCTGCTCCATATGGAGTTAGTCCAAGGAATGTAGGACAGTATTTTTTACAGGAAGCATTGATGCAGTCTGCAGAGAAAGCTCCGCTTGTCATTGTAAAAGGAATGGCAGGGACGAGCAAAACTTTTTATTCACTGGCAGTGGGACTGGAAAAATTGTTAAACAATCCATCTGGAGAATATCGGAGGATCCTGATCTGTCGTCCGAATGCTTTATTTGATTCTGACATTGGATTTCTTCCAGGTGATGAGCAGGAAAAGATTTCTCCTTTGATGCGTCCGATTATGGATAATCTGGAACAATTGGTAGATTCCAGTGATCGTGAGCGATATTCAAATGAGCAGGAATTGAATGATAAAATACAGGAAATTTTTGACAGAGGAATCATCCAGACAGAGGCTCTGACCTTTATCAGAGGAAGATCCATTATGAAAACATATTTGATCATAGACGAAGCGCAAAATATGACACCGGCACAGATTAAGGGAATTATTACGCGTGCCGGAAAAGAAACAAAAATAATTTTATTGGGAGATCCAAATCAGATAGACAGACCTTATTTGGATGAAAGAACCAATGGATTGAGTTATGCTGCAGAGCATATGAAGGGAAGTCCGTTATGCTGGCAGGTTACTTTGTTGCCGGAAGAATGTGAAAGATCCGTGTTGGCAACGGATGCTATCCGCCGTTTGTAGAAGAAAAGCGAGTAAAAAACATAGAAAGGAACTGTTTAGATGAAAGAAGCAGAGAAAAAAATAAAGAAAAGTCCATATATGATGAATCGGGAATTATCCTGGTTGAAGTTTAATGAGAGAGTATTGAATGAGGCGGGAAATCCGAAAGTCCCACTTGCAGAGAGGTTGACTTTTGTATCGATATACCAGTCAAATTTAGACGAATTCTATCGAGTTCGAGTAGGAACGTTGATGGATCAAATGGATGTATCAGAAGTTGTTCGTGAGAATAAAACCAATATGACAAGTGAAGAGCAAGTGAAAGCAATTATAAGGGCAACACGAGAGCTAGAGGAGAAAAAGACGGTTATTTATGAACAATTGATGGGGGAACTGGAGCCGAAAGGAATTCGTTTGATCAATTTTAATAAGCTGTCTGCAGAAGAAGGAAAAATTTTGGAGGAATATTTTGACAGGGAAATTGCACCCTACTTATCAGCGAATATCGTAAGCAAACAGCAGCCCTTTCCTTTTTTAAAGAATAAGGATATCTATGCTGTTGCTCTTTTGGAGTCGAAGGGTGGGAAGACGAGAACTGCAATCATTCCATGCAGCAACAATGTGTTCCGCAGATTGATCGATATTCCAACTCGAAAGGGAACCTTTCTGCTTGCAGAAGAATTAATTCTGCAATTTCTTCCGAAATTCTTTAAAAATTATAGTGTGAAAGAAAAATCTTTGATTCGTGTCACAAGAAATGCAGATATTGACACAGAGATGATTTATGACGAGGATCTGGATTACAGAGATGCGATGGAAAATTTAATCAAAGAGAGAAAGCGGATGAACCCGGTCAGGATGGAATTTACCGGAACTCTGAATAAAAAAATGATGCATGCGTTATGCAAAACGATCCACGTGGAAAAGGAACATGTATTTAGGTCGGAAGTCCCATTGGATCTGTCATTTGTCTTTGCTATTCAGAGCTATCTGAAAAATACAAATGCAGGGGAGTTGTTTTATCCAAGACGAACCCCAAGGCCAACCCCTCAGTTGAATGATAAGGAATCTTTGATTCCGCAGATTCTGGAAAAAGATGTGCTTTTATCTTATCCGTTTGAAAGTATGAAATCCTTTATCAATCTGCTATATGAAGCAGCGGAGGATAAGTCGGTTGTATCGATTAAAATGACGTTGTACCGTTTGGCAAATAAAAGCCAGATTGTAGATGCACTGGTGGAAGCCGCAGAAAATGGAAAAGAAGTTGTTGTACTGGTAGAACTTCGCGCCCGCTTTGATGAAGAAAATAATATTGAATATTCCAGAAAATTGGAGGAGGCCGGCTGTCGTGTGATTTATGGATTAAACGGGTATAAAGTACATTCAAAATTATGCCTGATTTCCAGAAAAACAGAGCAAGGAGTGTCCTATGTGACACAGATCGGAACTGGAAATTATAATGAAAAAACATCTGCGCTGTATACGGATCTGTCATTGATTACAGGAAATCAAGAAATCGGAAAAGAGGCTGCTGAAGTGTTTGCAGCACTGTTAAGAGGAGAAACAGTGGAAGAAACCCATCTTTTATTAGTAGCACCAAAATGTTTGCAGAATAAAGTGTTGGATATGATAGAAGAAGAAATTCAACATGTGAAAAATGGAGAAGAAGGATACATCGGAATTAAAATCAATTCTTTGACAGACAAGGTGATCATTAGCAAATTAGTCGAAGCGTCTCAGGCAGGCGTAAAGATTGAAATGATTGTCAGAGGAATCTGCTGTCTGATTCCAGGTGTCAAAGGGTATACAGAAAACATAACTGTGATAAGTATTGTAGGGCGTTTCCTGGAACATTCTCGAATTTATCGATTTGGAACGAAAGAAAGAGAGAATGTGTATATTGCCTCAGCAGATTTTATGACACGAAATACGCTTCGTCGTGTGGAGGTGGCTGCCCCGGTTCTGGATGAACGATTAAAAAATCAGCTGGACTGGATGTTTGAAACGATGATGAAGGATGATGAAAAAGGAAAATGTCTGACGGAAAAAGGAATCTATGTGGATCGAAATCTTCATGTACAGAAATTGAATTCCCAGGAGTGCTTTTATGAGGCTGCTTATGCAAATGCGGAAAAAAGACAGAAATAGCAGAAAAATTTTCAGACGGAAAAATGGAATTGGAGAAGGCGAAAGAATTGAATTACAAAGAGATATTACAAAATGAGGAAGTAAAAGCGTATTTGGAGAAGGGCAACGAAAATCTCGGAATTCTTGGGTATACCGATCATTCCGAAAAACATTGTGCAATAGTTGCAAAACGTGCAGGGATGATTTTGTCAAAATTTGGATATACAGAACATGAGATTGAACTTGCAGAGATTGCAGGGGCTATGCATGACATTGGGAATGTGATCAATCGAAAGAATCATGGAGAATATGGGGCAATTCTGGCATGTTCAATCTTGGAAAGGTTGAAAATGCCGCTGAGAGACAGAATCCTTGTTATGTCAGCGATTGGAAATCATGATGAATCTACAGGGGAGGCCATCGATGCAATATCAGCTGCGTTGATTCTTGCGGATAAGACAGATGTCAGGAGAAATCGTGTAAGAAATAAAGAAAAAGCAAGTTTTGATAAGCACGATCGTGTGAATTATGCAGTGACAAGTGCGGCTGTAAAAGTGAATGCGCAGAAGCATCTGATCGCATTGAATTTACAGATTGACGAGGAGATTTGTACAATGTATGAATATTTTGAAATTTTTCTCGGCAGGATGATGATGTGTAGGAAAGCGGCAGAAGTACTGGGAGCCAGGTTTAAATTAACCGCAAACGGAAGCAAAGTATTATAGGCATGGAGGAAAAATAGAAAAAGCAGTCGGTCAGTTTGCAAGAACAGAAGCAGAGATAAAAGAGTTTGCAAAATAGAGTAACTCTCCTGAAAGAAAATATGGTATAGTAAAAAGAAAAACGGATACATGGAGAGAAAATATGAAAACGATTATCATAGGAATTGCAGGTGGAACCGGTTCAGGAAAATCTACATTTACGAGAAAATTAAAGAAAGAATTTAAAGAGGATGTAGCAGTTTTATATCATGACAATTATTACAGGGATCAGAGTGACATCCCGTTAGAAGAGCGAAGAAAGACAAATTATGATCATCCGGATGCAATGGAGACAGAGCTTTTGATCCGGCAGTTGATGGACCTGAAAGCAGGAAAGGCAGTAGATTGTCCGGTATACGATTATACACAGCATACAAGATCGGATCAGGTTGTGAGGGTGGAACCGAAAAAAGTAATTCTTCTGGAAGGGATTCTTGTTCTGGCAGATGAGCGTCTGAGAGATTTGTTGGACATCAAGGTTTATGTGGAGGCAGATGCGGATGAACGAATCCTGCGTCGGATCATCCGCGATGTCAAGGAGAGGGGACGTGATATGGAAGGTGTTGTGGAGCAGTATCTGACAACAGTAAAACCGATGCATTATTTATATGTAGAGCCGACGAGATGTATGGCAGATATTGTGATCAACAGCGGAAAGAATCCGGTGGCATTTACACTGGTAAAAAACACCATACAAAAAATATTGGATGAGGCAGAGTAACTGCAGATATCCGGACAGGCTGTAATAGAAAGGATGAGATTGTGCAAAAGAGTATAAACAAATTGCGAATTCTGACACCGGAAAAATTTCAGGCGGAGTATCCGCATATTTTTAAAAGAAATTTTGGTGAAATTGCGTTGAACAGAGTGCATTTCTGTAAGGCAGAATGTCTGCGTCAGGCAGTCACAGGAACATTTGCGATTCCAAGAAAAACAAAGCTGACAGGAGATAAGATCACGTTTGGGTACTGTATTGCAGAGGAACAGCTGATCTTTATTGAAAATCAGGATCATATCAAAATAGAGATGAAAAAAGTCCGGGAATATCAGGATGAAGAGCGTACTTCGCCATTGTTGCTTTTGTTTGACTGGATGGAGTATCTTATCAAAGATGACATGCTGTTTCTGCAGGATTATGAAGAAAAGCTTTCCCATCTGGAAGAGGAACTGCTGGAGGGAAATATGGAAGATTTTGACAGAAAAATCCTGTTATCCAGAAAGGAACTTTCTGTGCTGAGTGCGTATTATGAACAGTTATCGGATATGGGGGAAACTCTTCAGCAAAATGCAGCGAGACATCAAACAGAACAGGAAGCATTGCTTTTTGGGCTTTTCTGTGAGAAGGCAGGACGATTGTATGACATGGTGCAGACACTCCAAGAGTATTCCATGCAGCTTAGAGAAATGCATCAGACGCAGATCGATATCCGGCAGAATGAAATTATGAAAGTGCTGACGATTGTTACAACGCTTTTTATGCCGTTGACGCTGATTGCAGGATGGTACGGAATGAATTTTGCACATATGCCCGAACTGACTGCACCGGGAGGGTACGGGATCATCTGTGTTGTGTGTCTGCTTCTTATTGCAGTGGAAATCTGGATTTTTAAAAAGAAAGGATGGTTTAAGTAGTCATCATTTCCAATAACGCAGCCCCTTCAGTCACACCGTTATGATCGCAGTCCGGAAGCATATGATCGGCTTCTTTTTTCAGAATCTCAACGGCATTGCCCATGGCAAACTTCATTTCGGAAGCCTCAAACATACTCAGATCATTTTCTCAGTCCCCGATGCAGGCAATCTCAGATTTTGCAATACCAAGTGATTGGGCCAGATGCGTCAGAGCGCCCCTTTGGAGGGTTCTGATGAAAAGATCTCTGCATACTGACCGGTGTAGGCAGCACGAAGAGACGGGGAGTTTGCAAGATGCATTTTGAGCTGCGGCATGGAGTTTTTGGAAAAAAGTAAAATTGCAGTTCTTTCACATCACATGAAAGCTCCTGGATCGTCTGTTCCATATTTTGGACATAACGGACTTTTTTGGCATCTTTTCCTTAGATCAGACGTCCCAGAAAAACAAGGCTGTGAATTTATGGAGATTATTATTTATAGTGTAACACCTTCAAATCGATACGAAAAGACTTCTAAAAAATTTTTTCCCACATAAAATTAGAAAAAATATAGTAATTCTATCAGATTTATAGTATACTTAAAACATACTGAAAAAGTAGGAATTATAAAGAATGAGGGAAAGGATGAAAACGATGAAAAAGATTTTAAAAAGTCTGCCGTTTCAGCTTCTTTTGGGAGTGATCATCGGAATTGTGCTGGGGCTGATTTCAAATGAAGCGGTCATGAATGTGATCGTCACGATCAAGTTTGTATTAGGAGAACTGATTAATTTCTGTGTACCGCTGATTGTGATCGGGTTTATTGCGCCATCGATCACGAAGCTCGGGAAAAATGCGTCAAGGATATTAGGAGTGGCTGTTCTTCTTGCTTATGTATCCTCCGTTTTAGCGGCGCTGGGATCAATGGCAGCAGGATATGGACTGATTCCGCATTTGTCAATTGTTTCGGAAGTAGATGGGCTGAAAGAACTTCCGGAAATTGTATTTCAGCTGGAAATTCCGCAGATCATGTCCGTGATGAGTGCCCTTGCATTTTCCATTCTGATCGGGCTTGCGGCAACATGGACAAGAGCAGAGACAGTGATCCGGCTATTAGATGAATTTCAACAGATCGTACTGATGATCGTATCCAAGATTGTCATTCCGATCCTTCCGGTCTTTATCGCACTTACATTCTGGTCTCTGGCATACGAAGGAACGATTACAAAACAGCTGCCGGTATTTCTCAAGGTTGTGCTGATCGTAATGATAGGACATTTTATCTGGATGACTGTTTTATATACAGTGGGTGGAATTTACTCCGGAAACAATCCGTGGAAAGTTGTAAAGCATTATGGTCCGGCATACATTACTGCAGTGGGAACGATGTCCTCTGCTGCAACGCTTGCAGTGGCTTTAAAATGTGCCAGAAAGTCGGAGCCGGTACTGAGGGATGATATGGTAAGCTTTGGAATCCCTCTGTTTGCGAATATTCATCTTTGCGGTTCCGTCCTGACAGAAGTATTTTTTGTGATGACAGTCTCCCAAATTTTATATGGAAAACTGCCGTCAGTCGGAACCATGATCTTATTTTGTGCACTGCTTGGCGTGTTTGCAATCGGAGCACCGGGGGTTCCAGGCGGAACGGTGATGGCTTCTCTTGGGCTTATCACGGGAGTTCTTGGATTTGATGCCACAGGAACAGCACTGATGCTGACAATCTTTGCATTGCAGGACAGCTTTGGTACCGCATGCAATGTGACAGGAGACGGTGCACTGACTATGATTCTGACTGGATATGCAAGACGGCATAATATCGAGCAGCAGACAGAAACGATTGAATTTTAAGAATCGTGGATAAAAAGGGCAGGGACATATTGCGTAACAGGCGATATGTCCCTGCTTTTTAGCGTTCTTCTACTTTACAACAGAAGAGGAGACTTCTATAATAAAGTCAAAAGAAAATCCACAGGAGCAGAACTTATGACGATAAAGGAAATTGCAAAGCTTGCGCAGGTATCCAGTGCAGCAGTGTCGAGATATATGAACGGGGGATACGTAAGTGAAGAAAAGAAGGAGAGGATCCGGGCAGTGATCGAAGAAACAGGATACCGCCCGTCTGTACAGGCGAGAACGCTTCGCACCAAACGAGCGTGCCTGGTCGGAGTGATTGTTCCAAAGATCAATTCAGAGTCGATCAGCAGGATTACAGAGGGAATTGGTCAGGTACTTTCAGAAAGAGCCTATCAGATGCTTCTGACCATCACAGATAACGATCCGTCCAAAGAGCTGGAATACATGGATTTGTTTGAATCTTATCCGGTGGACGGAATCATTCTGGTAGGAACAGTCCTTTCCAGTGCGCACAAGGAAAAACTGAAAAAGTGCAGAGTGCCGATCGTAGTAATCGGACAGCAGACAAACGAGGTCAGCTGTATTTACCATGATGATTATGGGGCTGCAAAAGAACTGGCAGAACAGATCGGAAAAGAAATGTCCGGACGTATTGCTTATATCGGTGTGACAAGAGAGGATAAGGCGGCAGGTGCAGCCAGAGAAGACGGCTTCCGGGATGGTCTGAGAGCAGTTGGCAGAGAGCTGGAGGAAGGATGTCTGCGCCGGGCAAGCTTCACAATGGAGTCCGGATATGAGCAGGCATGTGATCTTTTGAGATTAGAGAGTGATATCGATATCATATCTTGCGCCACAGATACCATTGCTGCAGGAGTGATCGAAGCAATTGCACAGCTTTCGCCTCAAAGGAGTATTCAGGTGACAGGATTTGGGGACAATCAGTTTCTGAAAGCGGTTACGGGCGGAATCAGAACCGTGCATTTCGGGTACCAGACAAGTGGTGTAAAAGGCGCCAGATTGCTGCTGGATATGGTAGAATCAGGAAAGACACTCACGACAGAGATTAAGCTTGGATATGAACTGCTGTAAAACAGAAATCTGGCAAAATATACAAAAAAAATAAAATATAAATTAGTAAAAATGCCATCTTTACAAATGGCATTTTTTTCACTATTATAATCTTACAAGACATGAAATCGATTACATGAAACGTGAGTCTTGCAAAGAAAAAAGAAAGGGATGAAGGTATGGATTACAAAAAAACCGCACAGGAAATTTTGAATCATGTTGGTGGGAGCAAGAACATCATTTCAGCGGCACATTGTGCGACCAGACTGCGCCTGGTTATTGCAGATAACAAGAAGGCAGACAAAGGTGCGCTGGAGAATGTAGATGGAGTCAAAGGAGTGTTTGAGGCATCAGGACAGCTTCAGATCATTCTGGGGACAGGTACGGTCAACAAGGTGTTTGATCAGTTTATTGAGATTGCAGGAGTGACAGCAAGCTCCAAGGCAGAAGCAAAAGAGGCAGCGGTACAGAAGCAGAACTGGTTTATGCGGGCAATCAAGCTTCTGGGAGATATTTTTGTTCCGATCATTCCTGCCATTGTGGCAAGTGGATTTTTGATGGGAATCATGAACTCTCTTGATTTTATGAATACGAACAATTTTATTCATATTGACACGACCAGTTCACTGTATGTATTTGCGAATCTGTTCAGTAATACAGCGTATACCTTTTTACAGATTCTGATTGCTTTTTCAGCTGCAAAAGCGTTTGGTGCGAATCCATACCTGGGAGCTGTAATCGGAATGATCACAATTAACCCGGCGCTGCAGAATGCGTATACTGTGGCGACAGAAGGTGTGAAAGCAACGCAGTCGGTATTCTTTGGACTCTATCAGATTGATATGGTTGGATATCAGGGACATATCATTCCGATTATCATTGCCGTATGGCTGATGTCTGTGATTGAGAAAAAGCTGCACAAGGTTGTTCCGGAGGTACTGGATCTGTTCGTAACACCTCTGGTAAGTGTATTTGTGACAGGGTATCTGACACTGGCAGCTATCGGTCCGGTCTTTGTATGGGCGGAGAATGCGATCCTGAACTGTATCCAGTGGCTTCTGATACTTCCTCTGGGATTGGGAAGTATCGTAATGGGAGGTCTGTATGCACCGACCGTAGTGACAGGAATCCATCAGATGTATGCAGCGATTGACCTGGGACAGCTTGCACAGTATGGAGTGACTTACTGGCTTCCTCTGGCAAGTGCGGCAAACGTGGCACAGGGAGCAGCAGCACTTGCAGTTGCAGTAAAATCAAAAGATAAGAAGATCAAAGCGCTGGCACTTCCATCATCTTTAAGTGCATTTATGGGAATTACAGAGCCGGCGATCTTTGGAGTGAACTTAAGATTTTTCAAGCCGTTCATCGCAGGATGTATCGGTGGAGGATGCGGTGCACTCTATGCATCAATCGTACACCTTGGAGCAAAAGGAACCGGAGTGACAGGTATTTTTGGTATCCTTCTGTGCCTGAATCAGCCGGTACAGTATCTGGTCGAGATGGCGATCGCAGTCGGAGTTGCCTTTGCGGTATCCTTTATCCTTTATAAAGATAAAAAGGAAGAAATAAAAGAGCAGGCAGAAGCAGTGATTCCGGCAGAAGAGCTTTCGGTTTCACAGGCAGAGACTGTCACAGAGGAGACGCTGGGAAGTCCTGTTTCTGGAAAAGTTGTTCCGACATCTGAGATTTCCGATGCCACATTTGCGGAGGAGATCCTGGGAACAACCGTTGCTGTAGAGCCGGAAGCAGCGGAGCTTGTAGCCCCTTGTGACGGTACGATTCTAAGTATTTATGATACGGGGCATGCAGTTTGTATGACCACACCATCCGGTGGAGAACTTTTGATCCATGCAGGAATTGATACCGTAAAGATGGAAGGCAGAGGATTTACAAAGTGTGTGGCAGACGGAGATTATGTTCATGCGGGAGATGTACTTCTTAAGATGGATCTGGATGCGATCCGAAAAGAGGGATACGAGACAACAACGATGATGATTCTTACCAATGCAGATGACTATGATGTGGAAAAGGTTTCTGCAGATCATGTCAGCTGTGGAGAAAAAATGATGGTACTTCATAAAAAATACGAGGAGATAGAGATATGAATGCATTGACAAGAGATCTGGAAGGTTTAACAAAGTCGGCAGAAGCGTGTGCAGACGGCAAAGACCGTTTCCGCCAGAAGCTGCATCTGATGCCGCCGACAGGATGGCTCAATGATCCCAACGGACTGTGTCAGTTCAAAGGAATCTACCACGCATTTTTTCAATATTCGCCATTTAATGCAACGGGTGGTCTGAAGATGTGGGGACACTATACAAGCCGGGATATGATCGAATGGAAATACGAGGGTGTCAGCCTGTATCCGGATCAGCCGTTTGACTGCCATGGCGTGTATTCGGGATCAGCGTTTATTGAAGACGGAAAGATGTACCTGTATTATACCGGAAATGTGAAGCTTGAGGACGGAGAATTTGACTATATCCGAACCGGCCGGGAGGCAAACACAGTTCTGGTGGTCAGCGAGGACGGAGAGCATTTTGGCAGAAAAAGAGAACTGATGAGAAACAGTGATTATCCGCAGGATCTGACCTGCCATGTACGTGATCCGAAAGTCTGGAAAGAAAACGGCATGTATTACATGGTGCAGGGAGCCAGAACGCAGAAAGATGAAGGAAAAGTGCTGATTTTTGAGTCTGAGGATCAGCTGAACTGGATCTACAAAAGCGATGTAAAGACAGCAGAGCGATTTGGATATATGTGGGAGTGCCCAGACTATTTTGAAACAGAAGGCAGAAAGATTTTATCGACTTCCGTGCAGGGGCTGGAAGGCGGCGTGTGGGATGCACGAAATGTGTACCAGTCCGGATATTTTCTGGTAGAGGGGGATATCCTTTCCGAGTATGTGCTTTCTGACTATGAACTCTGGGACTATGGATTTGATTATTATGCACCGCAGAGTTTTGAAAGTGAGGATGGACGCCGGATCCACATCAGTTGGATGGGAATGCCGGATTGTGAGGAATACACAAACCTGACGCTGGAAGATGGATGGCAGCACTGCTTTACATTTCCAAGAGAAGTGCATGTCAAAGATAAAAAAGTGCTTCAGCAGCCGGTAAAAGAACTGGAAGCACTGCGCAGAGGAGAAGAAAGAGCAGTCTCTGTTCTGGAGAAGAAAGGTACAAAAGTCTTTGAGGCAGAGGTGCAGAATATCACAGGAAATCACTTCCGCGCAGTACTGGCAAAAGAACTGGTTCTGGAATATGTAAACGGAAGATTTGAGATGAAGTTTACAAGCCAGGATAAGACGTCCGTATCCGCGGGAAGAAGTCTTAGATTCCGGGAAGTAAGTGAAGTCAGAAACGTCCGGATTCTTGCAGATGTTTCTTCTGTAGAAGTGTTTGTCAATGATGGAGAGACTGTGTTTTCTACAAGGTATTATCCGCAGGATTATGAAATAAAAATAGAAGCTTTGGATGCCAAGATTGCATTCTGGGAGCTGTAAAAGCAAAAATGTTCCCATCGGGATTTTCTGATGGGAACATTTTTGTTATGTAAGAAAGACTGTCAAATGTACAAATCAGTTTGCATCTTCTTTGTCTTTGGGCAGTACAATGTTGAGGAGTACTGCAAGCAATGTAGCCACTACAACTGGTGATTTGCCGAAGATCATCACAAACCAGTCCGGGAAGCTGGCAAGAGAATCACTTGCCTGTGAGATTCCCATTCCCAGTGCTGCCGCAAGTCCCACGATGGAAGTATTGCGAAACGTCATATTTTGTGATGTGATCAGTTTCATTCCGGTCATGGCGATGGATGCGAAAACAGACACTGTGGCACCGCCGAGTACACAATACGGAATTGTCGTTAAAAGAGACGAGAATTTCGGGATCACTCCGGCTATCAACAGAATCAGTGCCGCACCGCCGAGTACACAGCGGTTGATAACTTTTGTCGTTGCAACGATTCCCACGTTCTGGCTGTATGTAGCAGTCGGGAGTCCGCCGAGAAGAGAAAATAGAATATTGGAGATTCCATATCCTACGATTCCTCCCTGCAGTTCCTGATCTGTTGGCATACGATTCATTCCTCCGCTGGTTGTGGCGGAAAAGTCGCCGATTGCCTGAATGGAGTTGATTGCAAACAGAAGACCGATTGCGACACAGGCGGAAGGTTCGAAGCGAATTCCGAAATGAAGCGGGCTTGGCACCTGGAAGAGGGCAGCATCATGGATAGGAGAAAAGTCTACCATTCCGAAGAACAGTGCGATGATATATCCACCGATGATACCGATCAGAATGGATGCCAGTTTCCAGATTCCTTTTCCAAAATGATTCAATACCGTTACAATAGTCAATGTCAAAATAGCGACCAGCCAATTTTGCCAGGAACCATAATCTTCGCTGCCTACCCCTCCGGCCATATAGTTAATGGCAGTCGGATACAGAGAAAGTCCAATTGTAAATACAACGGTTCCAGTGATCAGAGGCGGGAAAAATTTGCGGATCTTCCGGATAAAAAGTCCCACAAAAACAGCCACGATACCACCTGCGATCATAGCACCTAAAATGGTGGCGACATCATACTCTTCGGCAATGGACTGCATACTCGGAACATAGGCAAAGCTGATGCCCATGATGACCGGAAGGCCGGATCCGATTGTAAGATACCGGGTCTTGATAAATGGAAACAGTTGTAACAATGTGGCAAGTGCGGAAGTGACCAAGGCAGCCTGAATTAAAATAACAGAGTCAGCTTCCGAAAGTCCGGCTACACCGGATACAATGATGGCAGGTGTTACACAGCCCACGATCATTGCGACAACATGCTGAAGTGCAAGTGGAAATGCCTGATTGAAAGCAGGTACTCCATGCAGATCAAAAATAGTAGAGCGGGTTGTCTGATGTTTCATAAGTAAGGTGTCCCCCTTTATTTGAGATGGATCCTGGTGCCTGTAAGACCCTGGATTCCTTCTCTGGCTTTTTCTAGTAATGTGATCAAAGACTTCCTTCCGGGTGCTGATTCTGCAAATTCCACGGCCGCCTGCATCTTTGGAAGCATGGAGCCGGGTGCAAAATGTCCTTCTTTAATATACTGTTTTGCTTCATCTACCGTGATATCATCCAGCCATTTCTGGTCCGGAGTTCCGAAATGAATGGCGGCTTTTTCTACTGCAGTGAGGATGATCAGAAAATCTGCATCCAGTTCTTTTGCAAGCAGAGCACTGGCGAAATCTTTGTCTATGACTGCACTGGCACCTTTTAAATGATTGCCCTGACGGATCACCGGAATGCCCCCGCCTCCGCAGGCAATGACAAGATCACCGGAATCCACCATGGTCCGGATGGTTCCGATTTCAATGATCTCCTGTGGTTTTGGAGAAGCTACCACACGGCGGTAACCTCTTCCGGCATCTTCTTTCATAATGTAGTCATATTTCTGCGACATTTCTTCTGCCTGTTCTTCTGTAAGAAAACGTCCGATCGGTTTGGACGGACAGGCAAAAGCAGGATCATGTTCATCAACCCGTACTTGTGTGATCATGGTTGCAACAGGAATATCTGTAATATTGCGATTCAGAAGCTCTTCTCTTAAAGCATTCTGAAGATCATAACCGATATAAGCCTGGCTCATGGCAACACAGACAGATAGAGGGGTATTGGGCTGCTGTGCGTCTTCGTGAGTCAGAGCGAGCATTGCGTTGTTGACCATACCGACCTGAGGGCCGTTTCCGTGTGCGACAACAACTTCACATCCTTCCTCGATCAGATCGACGATGGCGCGGGCTGTGATCTTGACAGCGGCCATCTGCTCCGGAAGGGTGTTGCCCAGGGCGTTTCCGCCCAGGGCAATGACAATTCGTTTTTTTCTTGCCATTTTTATTCCTCCCCGACTGATGCGATTGTTTCTACCTCACATAAAACTCCTTTTGGAAGATCTTTTACAGCAACGCAGGAGCGTGCCGGTTTTCCTGTAAAATATTTTGCATAGATTTCATTGAATGCAGCAAAATCACCCATGTCTGCAAGGAAACAGGTTGTTTTTACCACATCTGTAAAATCCGCATTCTGGCTTTCAAGAAGCGCTTTGATGTTTAACATCACCTGTTCTGTTTGTTCTTCGATCGTGGTTCCGACCACTTCTCCTGTTATCGGAGAGAGCGGGATCTGACCGGAGAAAAACGCAATTCCGTTACAGATGATTCCCTGAGAATAAGGTCCGATTGCTGCCGGTGCATTTTTGGTTTCTACATATTTTAGCATAGCTTAGTCCCTCCTTGAATATAATCCATTTCGCATCGTGTTCTAGTATAACAGGTTTTACTCAAAAACTCTAGGTGTGGATTTCTCTTCCAGCTTCTTTAAGATATCAGCAGGATCTGCAAATTTTGCAAGAAAGATCATGGCTGCGATAATATACGGTTTGTAGCTGGCTTCTTTATAAAGTGGTGTTCTGTAGCGGTCGAATACGCTGGCATCGACTTCACCGGATTCGCAGCTGACACCTGTGATATCTGCAGGCAGACAGTGCAGGTAGAGCGCGTTACCGTCTTTGGTCGTCTTCATCAGTTCTTCTGTACAAGCCCAGTCTTTGTGCTGTGCGTTCTGTTCCAGAAGTTCTTTTTCCAGAGCATCGATTCCCGCAAAGTCACCGTTTCCATATAATTCAGTACGTTTTTCCATGGCAGCAAACGGCGCCCAGCTCTTTGGATAAACGATGTCGGCATCTTTGAAAGCTTCTGCCATATTGTTGGTCTTTGTGAAAGAACCGTCGGATTTTTTTGCATTTTCGGCAGCAACAGCTTCCACTTCCGGGAAGACTTCATATCCTTCCGGATGTGCCAGTACAACGTCCATTCCAAAACGTGTCATCAGTCCGATCACACCCTGTGGAACAGAGAGCGGTTTTCCGTAGGAAGGAGAGTATGCCCAGGACATGGCGATCTTCTTTCCTTTCAGATTCTCCACACCGCCGAATTCATGGATGATGTGCAGCATATCGGCCATTGCCTGTGTCGGATGGTCGATATCGCACTGCAGGTTGACAAGCGTTGGTTTCTGCTGAAGAATCCCGTCTTTGTGTCCTTCTGTCACAGCATCTACGACTTCGTGCATGTAGGCATTTCCTTTTCCGATGTACATATCGTCACGGATTCCGATGACATCTGCCATGAAAGAAATCATGTTGGCTGTCTCACGAACTGTCTCACCATGCGCAATCTGCGATTTTCCTTCATCCAGATCCTGCACCTCAAGACCGAGCAGGTTACATGCGGAAGCAAATGAGAAGCGGGTACGTGTGGAATTGTCACGGAATAAAGAGATTCCGAGTCCGCTTTCAAATACTTTTGTGGAGATGTTGTTTTCTCTCATAAAACGGAGTGCGTCTGCCAGTGTAAATACTGCTTCCAGTTCGTCGTCTGTTTTTTCCCAGGTCAGGAAAAAGTCAGAGTTGTACATGTCTTTGAAGTTGAGTGCGTTCAGTTTATCGATGTAATCCTGTAATGTTTTCATAGTGTGATTCCTCCATATACTCAGGCTGTGCCTGTTGTGTTTTTTGCTATTTTGAAAATTTATTTACAATATAAAGTCGGTAGTGCAGCGTAAACAGCGGCACATACGACTAGGTCTGCCTTCCAGGTCTTTTCATTTGGTGCATGAGCCTGTGCTTCTGCTCCAGGCCCAAATCCGATACAAGGAATGCCGTTTCGTCCCATGATGGAAACGCCGTTTGTAGAGAACGTCCATTTGTCAGTCAGTGGGCGGGCTTTTCTCATCTTAGCAGTCTCTGGTGTTCCAATCCTTTCTTCTCCGTAAAGTCCCTTGTAGGCTTCTTCCAGAGCTTTTGTGACTTTGTGGTCTTTTGGAATGACCCAGGTCGGGAAGTAGCATTCGATCGGATATACCAGTCCGGTATAGGATGGTCTGTCATAGTTGTACATGGAAACCGTTACATCCTCCCCATATTTCTGTACGCTTGGAAGTGCACGGATCTCATCCAGACAGCTTTCCCATGTCTCTCCGGCAGTCATACGGCGATCCAGAGAAACAGAGCAGGAGTCTGCAACCGCACAGCGGCTTGGAGAAGTGAAGAAAATCTCAGAAGTTGTGATGGTACCCCGTCCTAAGAATCTTGCTTCTTCCCATTCCGGATTATATGTTTCATCCAGCATTTTTACGAGTCCTTTGATTTCAGTTGTCTCTTCGGCATCGTTTTCGTTCAGTGCACGGACATCCTGCAGGATATCAGCCATCTTGTAGATTGCATTGTCTCCACGCTCCGGTGCAGAGCCGTGACAGGATACGCCTTTGACGTCTACACGGATCTCCATACGTCCTCGCTGTCCGCGGTAGATCCCGCCGTCAGTCGGTTCTGTGGATACCACAAATTCCGGACGGACTTTATCTTCGTTGATGATGTATTGCCAGCAGAGGCCGTCGCAGTCTTCTTCCTGTACGGTTCCTGTGACAAGGACTGTATATTTGTCACTTAAAAGTCCCAGATCTTTCATGATCCTTGCACCGTAAACTGCAGAGACGATACCTCCGAGCTGATCAGAAGTACCACGTCCTCCGATTTCTGTGTCAGATTCGAATCCTTCATATGGATCGAATTCCCAGTTGTCACGGTTTCCGATACCAACGGTGTCAATATGTGCATCAAATCCGATGAGTGTCTCTCCAGTTCCCATATATCCGAGTACATTTCCCTGCGGATCGATCTCGACTTTATCAAAATCCAGTTTCCGCATCTCTTCGGCGATCCGTTCAATGTGATCCTTTTCCCCACAGCTTTCACCCGGGAATTTTACGATCTCTCTGAGAAATTTTGTCATATCCGCTTCATAGTTCTGTGCAGCTTCTTTGATTTTGTTGAAATCCATTTTAAAATCCTCCTTGATAAACATAATGAATGAAATGGTTTCCTGATCTAACGGTCATTGCCGTCCCATACGATGGATTCGTAACGTGTAGGATCGGTATCTCCTTCGGTGGAGAAAAGCAGTACCCGGGAAGTTTTATTCAGGCCCAGGTGTTCTCTTAATTCCTGATATTCGTCCATGCACATGATGCAGGCGAGCGTTCCAAACGGTGCGGCTCCGGATTCTCCGGAAGTGACCGGCGTATCTCCCTTGATCGGTGCGGCGAGCATCCGCATTCCTTTTGCAGCGACCCAGTCCGGTGCAGCAACAAAGGTGTCCACATGATTCTTTAAGATATCCCAGGAAATGGTGTTCGGTTCGCCGCAGGCAAGACCTGCCATGATGGTCGGCATATCACCGTCCACGATACGGATCGCTCCGTCTCCGGCAACAGCTCCTTTGTAAAGACAGGCAGCAGATTCGGCTTCCACAACGACCACTTTCGGCGGGGTCTTGGGATAGCGGTTCGCAAAATATCCCTGAACAGCACCGGCAAGGGATCCGACACCAGCCTGGATAAATACATGAGTCGGGGCTTCGCAGCCGTCTTCATGAAGTTGAGCGTCGGCTTCCATGACCATGGTTCCATATCCCTGCATGATCCATGCCGGAATTTCTTCATAGCCGTCCCACGCAGTATCCTGCACGATGATACCATGTTCAGTTCTGGCAGCCATATCGGCAGCCATGCGCACGCATTCATCGTAGTTGCATTCTTCGATCGTAGCAGTGGCGCCTTCTTTTCGGATGTTGTTTAACCGTGTCTGTGTACTTCCTTTAGGCATCAGGACAACTGCCTTTTGTCCGAGCTTGTTGGCAGCCCAGGCAACTCCGCGCCCGTGATTTCCATCTGTTGCAGTAAAGAAAGTAGCCTGCCCGAATTCTTTTTTTAAAGCTTCGGAAGTCAGTACCTGATATGGAAGTTCACTGACATCTTTGCCAGTCTGCTGTGCAATGTAGCGCGCCATGGCAAAAGAGCCTCCCAGCACCTTAAATGCATTGAGTCCGAAGCGATAAGACTCATCCTTGATGTAAAGTGAACCAAGTCCTAATTTTTCGGCCATGTGGTTCAGTTTTACGAGTGGTGTGACACTGTATTGCGGAAAACTTTCGTGGAACGTGCGGGCTTTTTCCACCTCGGAAAGTGCCATGACCGGAAGGTTGGCATCCTCGGTCTTCGGCATATGATTGACTGCCCATTTGATTGTCTCCATGTGTAAAACCTCCTTATGATCTGCTATTTTCCTGCATCCATATAACTGTAAAGTGTAAATTTAGAAATATTGAGAAGATTTGCGACCTTATCTCCTGATTTTGTGATCAGAAACGCACCGGCATCATTCAGATAGCGGACCACCTGGATCTTATCTTCCTTGGTCATTAAAGCCACCGGTTTTCCGACCAGTGCCACGCCCTGCTGCATCAGATCGTTTAACAGCTCTTCTACATTGCGTGTGATCGTCTGCGGCGAGTGCGGCTTGCTGACTGTGTAAGTATCTGTTTCCGGTTCGGTATGAAGAAGCGACCCCAGTGCACTGTCTATCGTAAGAAGTGCTGTGATGTCATAGTTGATGGAAAAGATATAAGAAATCTTTTCATCGGCATCCCGTATGTAAAGGGTACTGGATTTCAAAATCCGGCCGTCCTCCGTGCGTGTGAGATAAGAAAGCTTATCTTGTACTTTGGCAGCGTTTTTGTGCAAGGTCTCCAGTACGATCCCGGAAGGTCCGTCTCCGGACTTGCGGTTTGTCACCTGTCCGTTTTCAATGTGGACGATGGAGGTCTCCAGATCCTTGTTCAGATCATGAATGACAACTTCACAGGAAGTTCCGAACTGTTTTGCAATACCATGCGCCATTTGCTTTAGAAGCTTGAGTGTATGATCCATAGTCATCCCTCCCTTTGTGAAAAACATTGGTAAAATATGTCAAAAACAACTGCTTCTAAACTCATAATATCATAAAAATCCATAAAATCAATAGTTTTTCTAAAAAAGTTTTAGAATGCCTAAAAAAGTTTTAGAATCGTGTTGCATTTGTGCAGTTTTGATGGTATTCTATAAACAACAAAGACAGTTCTGGAAGATATGTACAAAAATAAAAGACTTTCAAAAAAGAAAAGGAGAGGTTAGTATGCTTATTTTAGGAAACGGCAGGATGATCACAAGAGATGCGGACAATCCATATCTGGAATGCGGGGCAGTGGTGATTGACGGTACAAAAATCGTGAAGGCCGGTACGCTTTCGGAAGTGAAGGCGGCGTATCCGGACGCGGAGTTTTTGGATGCAAAGGGCAAGGTGATCATGCCTGCCTTTATCAATGCACACGAACATATTTACAGTGCATTCGCAAGAGGACTGTCCGTCAAAGGATATGACCCAAAAGGATTTTTGGATATTCTGGATGGGATGTGGTGGACGATTGACCGGAATTTGACACTGCAGGATACATATTTAAGCGCCAAGGCTACATATATTGATTCGATTAAAAATGGTGTGACAACGGTATTTGACCATCATGCAAGCTTTGGTTCCATCCGTGGTTCTTTATATGAGATTGAAAGAGCTGCGAAAGAAACCGGAGTCCGCTCCTGTTTATGCTATGAGATCTCGGATCGTGACGGGAAGGATAAGGCAAGAGATTCCGTTATGGAAAATGCAGAGTTTATCCGTCATGCACAAAAAGAGGATACCGGCATGATCGCGGGCATGATGGGAATGCATGCACAGTTTACGATTTCTGATGAGACGATGGAGCTGGCTGCAGCGAACAAGCCGGACGGCGTGGGATATCATATCCATGTGGCAGAAGGGATCGAAGATCTGCATCATTGTCTGAAACATTATGGGAAGCGGATCGTGGATCGTCTGATGGACTGGGGAATCCTGGGAGAAAAGACACTGCTTGGACATTGCATTTATATCAACGGTCATGAGATGGATCTGATCAAAGAGACGAACACAATGGTGGTACACAATCCGGAATCCAACATGGGCAATGCCTGCGGATGTCCGCCGACGATGAAACTGGTTCACAGAGGGATCCTGACCGGACTTGGAACAGACGGATATACTCATGATATGACAGAGTCTTACAAAGTGGCAAACGTACTGCACAAGCATCATCTGTGTGATCCGAATGCCGCATGGGGAGAGGTTCCGCAGATGCTTTTTGACGGAAATGTCAAAATTGCAGAGCGTTATTTCCCGCAGAAGCTTGGTGTATTGAAAGAAGGAGCTGCAGCAGATGTGATTGTTGTGGATTATGATCCGCTGACACCGATGAACGGGGACAATACAAACAGCCACATTTTATTCGGTATGACTGGAAAACAGGTAGTAACTACAGTGGCGAATGGAAAAGTATTGATGAAAGACAGAGAACTTGTATTTATAGATGAAGCAAAAGTGATGGCAGACTGCAGACAGGCGGCAAAAGAGCTGGCTGAGAGGATCAACGCATAGGGAGGGCATGAGGATGAGTGAAGTTATGACACCGATGTCATTTGAACAGTTGGTAGACTGGGTATTACAGGAAAAGAAAAAAAGAGGAACCGTGTTCGGACAGCATCATGCGTACCGGGCAGATGGAACACATAACCGGACGATGTTCGGGCGTACTCTGGAGACGCCGATTGGACCGGCAGCCGGTCCGCATACGCAGATGACACAGAATATTGTGGCAGCCTACTATGCCGGCAGTCGTTTCTTTGAATTGAAGACCGTACAGATCATGGATGGAGAAGAGCTGGCGGCATGCATCAACCGTCCGTGTATCAAGGCGGATGATGAAGGATATAACTGCGAGTGGTCCACAGAGCTGACAGTACCGCAGGCAATGGAAGAGTATATCAAAGCCTGGTTCTTATTGAAAGTGATCGCCAGAGAGTTTGGACTTGGAGATATGAATGGATTTCAGTTTAATGTCAGTGTGGGATATGATCTGGCAGGCATCCAGTCCCCGAAGGTGGATACCTTCCTGAATTCCATGAAACACGCAGAAGATACAGAAATTTTCAAGCACTGCAAGGCATATTTACTGGAACATGCGGATTGGTTTGAGCACGTGACAACAGAAGATATCGAGCAGATCCCGCCGGAAATCTGCAATTCCGTGACACTTTCCACACTGCATGGATGTCCTCCGCAGGAGATTGAACGGATCGCCATGTATCTGCTTACGGAAAAAGGATTCCATACCTTTGTAAAATGCAATCCGACACTGCTTGGATATGAGTTTGCGAGAAAGACCATGGATGAGATGGGATATGATTACATACAGTTTGGAGACTTCCACTTTAAGGATGACCTGCAGTATGAAGATGCAGTTCCGATGCTGACACGCCTGATGAATACGGCGAAAGAGAGAAATCTGGAGTTTGGTGTGAAGATCACCAATACGTTCCCTGTGGATGTGAAACAGAATGAGCTTCCAAGCGAAGAGATGTATATGTCTGGTAAATCCTTATACCCTCTGTCTATCTCATTGGCGGCAAAACTGGCAAAAGAATTTGACGGAAGGCTTCGTATTTCCTATTCCGGAGGAGCGGATTACTATAATATAGAAAGAATTGTGGATGCAGGCATCTGGCCGGTTACTGTGGCAACGACTCTTTTGAAACCGGGCGGTTATCAGAGGCTGACACAGATGGCAAAGCTTCTGGACAAGGAGAATGCTCCGTTTGAAAAAGTGGACGCAGAATCTGCAGGAAAACTTGCAGAAGAAGCGGTGAAAGACCCGCATCATGTGAAGGCAATGAAGCCTTTGCCGTCAAGAAAGATGAAAAAAGAAGTTCCGCTCATGGATTGTTTCGTGGCGCCGTGTAAAGAGGGATGCCCGATCCATCAGGATATCACAACGTATCTGCAGCTTGTGGGAGAAGAAAAGTATGAGGAAGCAATGGAAGTGATCACAGAGAAGAACCCGCTTCCGTTTATTACAGGAACGATCTGTGCACATAACTGTATGAGCAAATGTACCAGAAACTTTTATGAGACACCTGTTCATATCCGGGAGATGAAATTAAAAGCGGCAGAAAATGGATATGAGGCGCTGCTTGAAAAACTTCCGGTGCCGGCAGTGACAAAAGCAGAAAAAGCGGCAGTCATCGGAGGCGGCCCGGCAGGAATGGCGGCTGCATACTTCCTCAGAAAAGGTGGTATGGAAGTTACGCTATTTGAGGCAAAAGAATCTTTAGGAGGCGTAGTACGTCACGTGATCCCGCCATTTCGTATTTCGGAGGATGCCATTGAAAAAGATGCGGAAATCTTAAGAAAGATGCAGGTGGACATCCGCTGCAATACAAAGGTGGAATCTTTGGAAGAACTGAAAAAGCAGGGATATACAAAGATCGTACTGGCAGTGGGAGCTCCGGTTCAGGGAAGCTTAAAGCTGGAAAGCGGAATGCCGAAAAATGCACTGGAATTTCTGGCAGAATTTAAACAGACAGACGGTAAGGTTTCACTTGGAAAACATGTGGTTGTTATCGGAGGCGGAAACACAGCCATGGATACTGCAAGAGCGGCAAAACGAAACGCAGGCGTGGAGCATGTTTATCTGATTTACAGAAGAACGAGACGGTATATGCCGGCGGATGAAGAAGAACTGGTGATGACCCTGGAAGATGGAGTGGAATTCAAAGAGTTATTGTCTCCTGTAAAACTGGAAAACGGCCAGCTTTTCTGCAAAGTGATGCAGCTTTCCGATTATGATGTATCGGGCAGAAGAGGAGTGACAGAGACCGGGGAGACAGTTTGGGTTCCGGCAGATACGGTGATCGCTGCAGTTGGAGAAAAAGTGCCGACAGACTGGTATCAGGCAAACGGTCTGGCAGTATCGGAAAAGGGAAGATTATATGTCGATGAAAAGACATTAAAAACCAGTGATGACAATGTCTATGCAGCAGGCGATGGTCTGTATGGACCGGCAACAGTTGTAGAGGCGATCCGGGACGGACGAAAAGTGGCTGAGGCAATTGCAGGAGAAGTGTTGGCGCGTGATTTTGATAAACTGGCAGAGGAAGAAAAGGTCTATGCCAAGAGAGGGGTATTAAAAGAGGAACAGAAAGAGACAAAAGAGGCAGGCAGATGCCTGGGATGCTCGACAATCTGTGAAAACTGCGTAGAAGTCTGTCCAAACCGTGCAAACATTGCCATTCAGGTACCGGGGATGGAAAAACACCAGATCATCCATGTAGATTATCTGTGTAATGAGTGCGGCAACTGTAAGAGTTTCTGTCCATATTCCAGCGCTCCATATCTGGATAAATTCACACTTTTCGAAACAGAAGCAGATATGGAAAACAGTAAGAATCAGGGATTTGCAGTTCTGGATCAAGAGACCCGACGCTGTAAGGTACGCTTCTTTGGGAAGACCTTTATCTGGGAACCGGAGAAACCGGCAGCTCTTCCGGATGGACTGGGACGCATGATTGAAACTGTGTGCAGGGATTACTCTTATTTGATTCGGTAAAATCAAAGGTTGCAGGATCTGTGGGATTTCGGTAAAGTGAAAGGGGCTTCTGATGAAGAAGCCCTAAAAAAAGAAAGAGACAGCAAACAGACATGACAAGTATATGGAAATGGGAAAGCGGAAATCTACAGATCAAGAAGTCCCTCTTAGATGGACTGCAGATTACAGAGACAGCAAAAGAAGTGATCTCTGTAGTGGGAGCAGGAGGAAAAACAACTACGATCCGCAGGCTTACGGATGAAATGGAAAAAAGACAGAAAAATGTGGCAGTGACCACGACCACACGGATGAAAAAAGAACCGCATTTTTTACTCGGTGCGGATGCAGAGCGCATTGCACAAAGATGGGGGCAGACTCATCAGGTGTGGTTTGGAGAACAGGATGATAATCCGGAAAAGGTCAGAGGTGTTTCAGAAGCGCTTCTGGATGAGGTGAGAAAGTATGGTCCGGATTTGTTTTTGATCGAGGCAGACGGAGCCAGAAGGCTTCCCTGCAAAGTACCGGAGTCGTGGGAGCCGGTCATCTATCAAAAAAGTACACGGGTGCTGGCAGTTTACGGTCTGGACGCAGTGGGAAAGACCTTTCGGGAGGCGTGTTTTCGTCCCGGGCTGGCAGCAGAAATTTTGGAGAAGAAGATAACAGACCCGATATCAGCAGTGGATATTGCGCGGCTGGCACTTGAAAGCCGCGGCGGGAAAAAGAATGTCAAAGAAACCATGCGGTATCAGGTGATTTTAAATAAAGCAGACACCACGCGAAGAAGACAGTTTGCGCAGGAAATCTGCCGGGAATTGGAAAAACGCGGGTTTGCAGATGTGACAGTGACAGCAGAAGGAAGGCAGGAAGAAGAATGAAGATTGTAATCAAAGGAGCAGGAGATCTGGCAACAGGAATTGCCTCTCGCTTATACCATGCAGGACATCAGATTGTGATGACAGAGATTGCGGTTCCGCTGACCGTGCGGCGAAGCGTGGCGCTCTCCAGAGCAGTTTACGAAAACGAGGCAGAGGTGGAAGATTTAAAAGGGGTGCTGGTAAAGGATGCTGCAGAAGCAGACAGGATCTTACAAAGAGGAGAGATTCCGGTACTGGTGGATCCAGAAGCAGATATTATCGGGTCGTTTCATCCAGATGTAGTAGTGGATGCAATCCTGGCAAAGAAGAATCTGGGAACCCGGATCACGGACGCGCCGTTTGTCATCGGTGTAGGACCGGGATTTTACGCAGGAAAAGACTGTCACTGTGTCATCGAGACAAAAAGAGGACATACACTGGGAAATGTGATCTGGGAAAAAGAAGCAATCCCAAATACCGGAGTTCCGGGAAATATAGGCGGCTTTACAACCGAGCGTCTGATCCGTGCCAGTGCAGATGGAATCATGGAGCCTGTGGCAGAAATCGGAGATACCGTAGAAAAAGGCCAGCTTGTTGCCAGGACCGGGAAGCAGCCGGTCTATGCAAAGATGAGCGGAATTGTCCGCGGAATGCTCCAGAAGGATGTACAGGTCACAGAAGGATTGAAGATCGGAGACATTGATGCCAGATGTGAACCAGAGCATTGTGTTACAATCTCGGACAAGGCAAGGGCAGTCGGAGGCGGTGTGCTGGAAGCGGTATCTCTGTTTGGACAGATCTATGGAAATTATGGAGTGGCACTTCTGGCAGCAGGGGAAGCAAAACGGTTTGGAAGTGACAAGTTGTCGGAAAAATTTCAGGGAATCCCTCTTTATCGGCATGCACTTGAGAAGCTGGAAGCATTTTCGGGACTTTCCAGGGTGGTCGTGACCGCAAGAGAAGCACTGGCAGAAGAAGCGCAGCGCCTGGGGATCCATATTGTAGAGAACAGACAGCCGGAACAGGGAATTTCACATTCTGTCAGTTTGGCGCTGCAGGAACTGCTCTCACAAAATCCAGACCTGGAGGGTGTGTTGTTTCTGGTCTGCGATCAGCCGGGAATCCAGACTGCTACAATCCAGAAGATTTTAAACGAGGGATGCCTTCATAAAAACAGCATTGTCTGTGCCGGATATGATGGAATGCGCGGAAATCCGGTATTGTGGGGAAGCACGTATTTTCAGGAGCTTATGCATCTGACCGGGGATACGGGCGGCAGACAGCTGATGAAGCAATATGAAGAGAAGATCCGGATCGTGGAGTGTGCGCCGGAAGAATTAAAAGACATTGACAGGAGAGAAGACATGACGGAATAAAAAGGGGAGTACCCCAAAGGAGGTTTTCATATGCTGATGGTTCATGTAAATGGAAAAGATTATGAGGTGGAGCAGGATACGAAGCTGATGCGGTTTCTTCGGGATGATTTAAGGCTTACTTCAGTAAAGGACGGATGCAGCCAGGGCGCGTGCGGAACCTGCACGGTGCTGGTGGATGGAAAAGCCACAAGGGCATGTATTCCAATGCTTTCCAAGCTGCAGGGAAAATCTGTAGTCACAGTGGAAGGGCTGAGTGAACGGGAGAAAGAAGTTTATGCATATGCATTTGCAAAGGTCGGCGCGGTGCAGTGCGGATTCTGCATTCCGGGCATGGTGATGTGCGCCAAGGGGCTTCTGGATCAGAATCCGGATCCGAGCCGTGTTGAGGCGGCGGCAGCCATTCGGAATAATATCTGCCGTTGTACCGGATATCAAAAGATCATCGAGGCGATCCTGCTCTCAGCAAAGATGTTTCGGGAAGATCTTCCGGCCAAAGAGAACAGCGGCGTGGTCTCTGTCGGGGCACCGATCCTGCGTGTGGATGCAAAGGAGAAAGTTCTTGGAACCGGGCAGTATCCGGATGATGTGTATCTGGATGATATGATCTATGCCAGTGCGGTGCGCTCCGAATATCCAAGAGCAAAAGTGCTGGCGATCCATACAGAGAAGGTATTGGAATTAGAAGGTGTGATCGGAGTATATACGGCGGATGATATTCCGGGTTCTGTGAAGGTGGGACATCTGAAACCGGACTGGGATACAATGATCCTGGTCGGACATGTGACACATTATCTGGGAGATGCCATTTGTCTGATCGCAGCAGAGACACCGGAGATTCTGGAACGTGCAAAGGCATTGGTAAAGGTGGATTACGAAGTGCTGCAACCGGTGCTGGATCCGTTTGAAGCATTAAAAGAGGACGCACCCCGCATTCATCCGGGAATCCAGCCGGATGGAAATGTACTCGCCCATGAGCATCTGGTCAGAGGAAATGCAGAAGAAGTGATCGCCAACTCGAAATATAAAGTGACCAGACATTATGAAACTCCGTGGACGGAACATGCCTTTTTGGAGCCGGAGTGTGCAGTGGCCATGCCGTTTGATGACGGAGTATTTATCTATTCTTCGGATCAGGGAACCTACGATACCCAGCACGAATGCAGTATGATGCTTGGACTTCCGCCGGAAAAAGTGATTGTGGAAAACAAGCTGGTAGGCGGCGGATTTGGTGGAAAAGAGGATGTCAGTGTACAGCATCATGCCGCACTGGTGGCATACCTGACAAAGCGTCCGGTTAAAGTAAAGCTGTCCAGACAGGAAAGTATCACCGTGCATCCCAAACGGCATCCGATGTGGATGGATATTACCACAGCATGTGATGAGAACGGATATCTGACTGCAATGAAAGCTGTAGTTGTATCGGATACAGGTGCGTATGCATCTCTGGGCGGACCGGTTCTGCAAAGAGCCTGTACCCATGCGGCAGGGCCTTACAATTTCCAGACCATTGACATTGACGGAAAAGCCGTGTATACCAACAATCCGCCGGCTGGAGCATTTCGCGGATTCGGCGTGACACAGACCTGTTTTGGAGCAGAACGGAATCTGGATCTGCTGGCGGAGATGGTGGGAATCTCTCCATGGGAGATTCGATATCGGAATGCGGTGCGGCCCGGACAGGTGCTTCCAAATGGACAGATCGCAGATGCCTCTACAGGAATTGCAGAGACACTGGAGGCTGTCAAAGAGATTTATGAACAGGCGCCGTATGCGGGGATCGCCTGTGCGATGAAAAATGCCGGTGTAGGCGTGGGACTGCCGGACTGGGGAAGATGCCGTCTGTTGGTGCAGGATAAAATGGTACAGATTCATGCGGGAGCTTCCTGTATCGGTCAGGGAGTTGGAACAGTCCTGACACAGGTGGTGTCACAGACTGCGCAGATTCCGGTGGAACAGATTAGGTACTGTCCGGCAAACACATCCGATTCCCCGGATTCCGGAACGACATCCGGTTCCAGGCAGACGTTGATTACAGGAGAGGCGGCAAAACGGGCCTGTGAAAAATTGTGTGAAGATTTAAAGACACATTCACTTCAGGAACTGGAAGGAAAGGAATACTGCGGAGAATATCTTGCAAAGACTGATAAAATGGGCAGTGATGTTCCGAATCCGGTTTCTCATGTGGCATATGGATATGCAACACAGGTTTGTATTTTGAATGAAGATGGAACGATTCAGAAAATGGTGGCAGCCCATGATGTGGGGAAAGCCGTAAATCCAATCAGTGTGGAAGGCCAGATTGAGGGCGGTGTTGTCATGGGAATGGGATATGCACTGACAGAACAGTATGAGATCAAGGAAGGGCGTCCGGTTTCCAGATTTGGAACACTGGGATTGTTCCGGGCAGATAAAGTACCAGAAATCCAGTCACTGATCGTGGAAAAACCGGGAGTGGAACCGGGATATGGAGCGATTGGAATTGGAGAGATCACATCCATTCCAACGGCTCCGGCAATTACAGGAGCTTATTATAAACTGACTGGGGAGTTTCAGACGAAATTGCCTCTTCATGGAACACCGTATGAAAAGAAAAAGAAATAAAGAAGAAATGAGCAGGCGCTGATTTCTCAGGAAATTCAACGCCTGCACGATTTACACATCAAGTTGTTTTTGAAAATAACTTGATGTATAATAAAAGAAAAACACAAAACGAGGAGGTATGAGATGAAACGAAGAAAAATCTGGAGTATTCTGGCACTGGCAGCATTGACAGGTTCCCTGCTTGCAGGATGCGGAGAAGTAAAAACAGAAGAACAGACAAAAGAAACAAAGCAGGAGGAAAAACCGGTAGAATTACTGGTGGCTGCTGCAGCGAGTCTGGAATATTCTTATGAAGAAGAACTGCTTCCTATGTTTGAAAAGGAAAATCCGAATATTACCGTAAAAGGCACCTATGACAGTTCGGGAAAATTACAGACACAGATCGAAGAGGGGATTGAGGCAGATGTCTTTATGTCAGCGGCGACGAAGCAGATGAATGCGCTGACGGAGCAGGGATTGGTGGAGAAGGACTCTGTGGTAGATCTTCTTCAGAATCAGATCGTACTGATCACAGCAGCAGATTCTACGCTGGATCTGCAGAACTTTGAGGATATTACCAAAGCAAATGTGATCGCAATCGGAGATCCGGAAAGTGTTCCGGTAGGACAGTATTCGAAAGAAGTGCTGACCAATCTGGGAATCTGGGATACAGTGTCTGCAAAGGCAAGTCTCGGAACCAATGTTACAGAAGTTTTAAAATGGGTAGAAGAGGGCAGTGCAGATGCCGGAATCGTGTATGCGACAGATGCAGCAACTACAGATAAGGTGAAAGTAGTGGCAGAAGCACCGAAAGACAGTATGGCAGAGCCTGCAATCTATCCGGTCGGCGTGGTAAGCGCATCGAAGCACAAAGACGCAGCAGAAAAATTTGTAGAGTTTTTACAGTCCGAAGAGGCGCTGAAAGTATTTGAATCCTACGGTTTTCAGAAGAATGCAGAGTAACTGGGGAAGGAGAGCACATGGAGATTTCACCGATCATTGTTTCTATGAAAACGGCTTCTGTGTCCATTGTGATCACTTTTTTTCTGGGACTGGCAGCCGCATATGGCGTGGAGCGTATCCGCAGCAGAAAGCTGCAGCTGGTCTGTGACGGTATTCTGACGCTTCCTCTTGTCCTGCCGCCTACGGTGGCAGGATTTTTCCTGTTGTACATCTTTGGGGTAAAACGCCCGGTGGGGAGAGTTTTTCTGGAATTTTTCGGGACAAAGATTGCATTTTCATGGCAGGCAACAGTATTGGCAGCAGTGGCGATTTCGTTCCCTTTGATGTACCGTTCGGCAAGAGGAGCGCTGCAGCAGGTAGATGAAAACCTCCTTTATGCAGGCAGGACGCTTGGGATGTCCGAATGGTGCATTTTCTGGAAAGTATGGTTTCCAAACGCTATGTCCGGAATTTTGTCAGGCGGAATCCTTGCATTTGCAAGAGGATTAGGAGAGTTTGGAGCAACCGCCATGATCGCAGGAAATATTGCAGGAGAGACCAGAACGCTTCCGCTTGCAGTCTATTCCGCGGTGTCAGCCGGAAATATGGAAGAAGCGTATCAGTATGTGTGGATTCTGGTGATCATTTCATTCCTGGTAGTGACAGGAATGAATGCAGTCACGCACGGATTTCAGAAATTTAGCCGGAGGTAGTACAGATGAACGTATTAGAAGTGGATTTTGAGAAAAAACTCAAGAACTTTCCCCTGCATATACAATTTCAGGCAGAAGGCGGATGTATCGGGATTCTGGGAGCTTCAGGCTGCGGAAAAAGTATGACATTCAAAGCGATTGCCGGAATCGAGACACCCGATTCGGGAAAAATCTGCCTGGGAAAACGGGAATTGTTTCACAGAGGTCATAAAGTAAATCTGCCGCCCAGAAAACGTAGTGTGGGATATTTGTTTCAGAGTTATGCCTTATTTCCCAATATGACAGTGTTTCAAAATATTGAAGCAGGAATCCAGGGAAAAAAGGCGGCGAAAAGAGAGCGGGCAATGGAAATGATGGAAAAATTTCATCTGTCAGAGCTGGCATCCGGCTATCCCGCCCGTCTTTCTGGAGGACAGCAGCAGAGAGTGGCCCTGGCGAGGATACTGGCTTGTGAACCGGAACTGCTCCTTTTGGACGAGCCGTTTTCTGCACTGGACAGTTACTTAAAAGAAGAACTCCAGTTTGAGTTGAAACAACATCTCCGGGAGTTTGGAAAAACGACAATCATTGTAAGTCATGACCGGGATGAAATATACAAGTTGTGTGACAGAACGATGGTGATGGGGCAGGGCGAAATTCTGGTTTCAAAAGATACGAAAGAACTGTTTGAACAGCCGGAGCGTGTTATTGCAGCGAGGCTGACAGGATGTAAAAATATTTCGAGAGCAAAAAAGTGTGGAATGCATAAAGTGTATGCAATGGATTGGGGCGTGGAATTGACGGTAGACCGGAAAGTTTCAGAAAAAATCACCCATGTAGGAATTCGGGCGCATGATTTTCATCCGGCGGATGCTTCGTCACATGATAGTGAGAATAAAATTCCGGTGGCTGTGGACCGCGAGGTACGCGCGCCGTTTGAGTGGACGATTTTATTTCGAAACAGAGAAAATCCGAAAGAAAATATGTGGATGAAGATGGAGCGGGAACAGACACAGATCCCGCAGTGGGTACAGGTGGACCCGAAACGAATTTTGCTTTTAGAAGAATAGGAGGATGTGAGAGATGTTTCATCCGACATTAAAAATTAAAATATATCAGGAAGATCTGGTATTTGGACCGGGACTGGTCATTTTGATGGAGCACATTCTGGTGACGGAGTCCATGAAGGATGCCTGTGGGGAAATGGGAATGTCCTACAGCAAAGGCTGGAAGATCATCAACCGGGCAGAAAAAGAACTGGGCTATGAGTTGTTGGAGCGCAGGCACGGCGGAAAAAGTGGTGGAAAATGTACGGTGACAGAAAAAGGAAAGTCCCTGATGAAGCGCTATCGCCAGATGGAAAAAGAAACAAGGGACTGCCTGCAGAAGAGCTTTGAAAAGTATTTTCCGGAATATCAAAGGATTCGGTAGATTTTCCTTTCATTCAGAAGTATAATAAAAAACAGGCCACAGAACAAAACAGTGAGCCGGAAATGGAGGAAAAAAGATGCCGAACTGGACAAGAGGACAGCTGAAAAACAATGCAAAGATGAATTTTTATAAAAATTACTGGATGTGCGTAGGCATGGCATTGATTTTGACACTTGTGCTGATGATGGAACCGGATGGACCGAAAAAAGAGATCATGTTGAAGATCAGAGATTACACCGATATTCTTCCTGCTTATGGATATCAGGGCTGGTTGTCAAGTCTGTTTGATGGGTTGGGATACTGGTTTGGAGTATTATGGTCCGTTTTTTCATTGTTTATTGCATTGGTACTGCTTCTGATCAAGATTGTTGTGGGAAACGTGGTCTATGTAGGCGGCATTCGTTTCTTTATTCAGAACAGGAGAGAGAATCCGTCTGCGGGAACTATCTTTTTCGGATTTCAGAATGGAAATTACGGAAACATCGCATTGACCATCTTTTTGAAAGATCTGTATACTGCACTTTGGACACTTTTGCTTGTCGTGCCGGGGATTATCAAGCACTATGAATATCGGATGATTCCATATATTCTGGCAGAGAATCCGACAATGCCAAGAGAAGAGGCATTTCAGATCAGCCGCCGCATGATGATGGGGCAGAAAATGGATGTATTCGTATTAGATCTTTCATTTATCGGCTGGTTTATTTTAGAAAAGATTTCATTTGGACTGGCAGGATTATTTTTTGTAAGACCTTATTATGAGACTGTATTTGCAGAGCTGTATGAGGCAAATAAACAGAAGGCATACCGGGAAGGATATATCCGGTAATATGAAAAGGGGCTGCATCAGGACTTTCATCCTGTGCAGCCTTGAGAAAAGGGAAAATTTATCTAAAATTAGGTAATGTCAAAAATAAATATCTGGGCGAAGTCCAATGACCACAGATGCGCTGCATGTGCAGCCATCGTCTTCTGTTTTTGTTGATAGATATAGAATACCAGTGAATTGTGAATGAGATGTGACAAGAAGTGAAAAAATATCTTAATTAAATGTAATGAAAGTATAAAAAGGAGCTTATAGATTTTTTAGAATTAGGAAGTCTGATTGACGAGATGTATCGTGTTTTTGGAAACAGAGTTCCAGAAATCCCTGCGTGCATCGTACTGCTCCAAAAGCCAGGAAATCGCAGCATCCATTCCATCCTCGGTCATGGGAAATGTATTCTGTGTTTTTTGTTCGTCTGGTGTCTTTTCAAATGACCATGGCTCCGGATATACAAATACGAGAAAGTTTTCTTTTGTATCGTCAGCACAAAAATAATAGCGCATTCCAAAATGAGAACCTGAAAAGGGTTCTTTTTTTAATCCTTTGACAGGGATGAGTTTCTTATCGATCATGGTGTTCCCTCCTGAAAAGTTATTAACTATAGAGTAACACTGCATCAGAGAAGATGCAAGAATAAAAGGACAAAAGGAAAGAGCCACATTTCTGTGACTCAAAGGGGGAAAAAGTTTATGAAAAAGTGTTCTGTTCTTTTGAACAATTATAGTATAAAAAGAAATTGTGTAAAAAATGTGATATAAATTTGAATCTAATGTTAATAAAACCAAAAGAAATTGTGAAGCACTAATTTTGTCCGGCATTTTCTGCAAAATCAGTTGTGACCAGTTTTTCATAAGGAGCGCGGGCCTTCAGCTCGCCGGCGCTTTCCAGGATATCCTGGAGCAGTTCAAAGCTGTCACGTTCAAAGATCAGATTTTCTTTCCAGGAATCCTGCTCATAATAGCGGGATACGATGGTTGTGATCGTGGAAAGGTCTGTTTCCGGGAATTGCGGTTCAATGATTTTGGCAATCTCTTCCGGAGAATGTGTCTGTACGTAGTCCATTCCCTTTTGCAGGGCATTTACAAATCCCTGAATAGTATCTGAATGTTCACTGATATAGCTTTTGCGGGCACTGAAAGCGGTATAAGGAATGTATCCGCTGTCGGTTCCGAGAGAAGCGACCACATATCCTTTCTGGCCTGTTTCCAGGGATGTGGCTCCGGGTTCAAATTCTACGGTATAGTCGGCCTGACCTTCTGAGAATGCGGCGGCAGTGGAACCAAAATCAATGTTTTGTACAATGTTCAGATCGGTTTTCGGATCCATACCGTGTTGCTTTAAGATATATTCAAAAACCATTTCCGGCATTCCGCCCTTTCGTCCGCCAAGTACAGTGCTTCCTTTTAAATCTGTCCACTCAAAATCGGGCCTCTCTTCTCTGGCAACAAGAAAATTGCCTGCGCGCTGGGTGAGCTGGGCAAAGTTTACAACAAAGTCAGAAGCGCCTTCGTTATACGTGTAAATGGAAGCTTCCGACCCCATAAATCCGATATCTGCTTCACCAGAAAGTACAGCAGTCATCGTTTTGTCGGCTCCAAACCCTGTGACGAGCTCCAGTTCAATGCCCTCTTGCCGGAAATAATCTTTTTCAATGGCAACATACATAGGGGCATAGAAAATCGAGTGTGCAACTTCATTTAAGGTGAGTTTTGTCAATTCCTCTTTGGAAGAATCCGGATTGCCGCCGGTCGGGGTACTGTTGTTTGAAGAGTGGCATCCCGTAAGCAGGATCATGGATGCGGCAAGAAGAAATGTGAGAATTCTTTTTTTCATAAGCACTCCATAGTTTTTAAAGATGTTACTAAAAGTATATGCCGGAAAAAAAGAAGCGTGAAAAAAACCGGTCTGAATGAAATCAGACCGGCATAAAATTATAATTTAAAATTAGTAGTTATCGTGATCCTCTTCGAATGGATCATCATAATCATCAAAGTCTTCGTCTTCCTCAGTGTCACGTCTGGACAAGATCGTCAGGATCAGGAAGATCACTGCAAGTACAACACATGCGATCGCACTGTATAAGAGCATCTTGTCATCACCATGTTTCAGGAAACCGATCACGCTGCATCCGATATAAAAGAGCATCGGGAGCAGGAATGCAAAAATCGTATTGCTCTTCTGAAGAATGAGAAGAAGCAGTCCGGAGATCAGCATGCAAAGTGCCATGATGACATAGAAAGTACCAATGTTGGAATTACTTCCGGAGGTAATGCTGTCCAGTCCGCTGATCACTCCTTTGTATGTAAAGAAACCAAACGCTACGATAGAAAGAAGTCCGAAAATCACACGGAGTACCCGGAATCTTGGAGTGATGTAATCATCCTCATATTCTTTCTCGTCTTCGATTTCTTCCGGTTCTTCTACTGGCTTCGGCGCCGGCTTGCGTTTGTGTACAGACTTTCTGTCCGGATCAGATGCAAGCATATCCTCGTAACTTTTTTTCACTGCACGTTCACGTTTTGCACGTACTTTTTCAGAAGGAATATTACCGTAACGCTGCCCTTCTTCGGAAGGTTCCTGTTTGAATTCTTCCGGAACAGAAATCACTCTTGTTTTTGAATCTGCAGGAGCCGGGCGTTTTTTCTTAGGTACAGCATCAGAAGCTTCGGAAGCAAGACGTTTTTTCCGAGGCGCTTCTTCAGAATGATCAGAGACCGGACGTTTCTTTTTCGGTCTTTCGGAATGCTCAGAAACAGGTCTTTCGGAAGCTGGACGCTTCTTTTTCTGTACAGGCTGTTTTGGCTCGTCTGTGTGCTCAGCGATTTTCTTTTGTTCTGTTGCTTTTGTTTCTTCTGTTTTTTCTACAGGTGCTTTTGGCGCCTCCTGCTTTGGAGCTGCTTCTGTATGTTTTGCTACAGAAGCAGCCGGTTTAGGAGCCGATTTTTTTGCACGTTGTTTGTCAAGATTCCATTGCTTTTTGCAGTCTTTGCAGATTGCGTATTCGTTTAAAACCGGATTGCCATTTTCATCAACCCCTACTTGCTTTTTCTGTAAAATGACATCCTTTCCACATTTTGGGCATTTCATTATTTATATCTCTCCTTTGTATCACTTGTTGTGACTCGTTTTACCTACGATAAAGACATTATAGCATTTTGTTTGACGAAGAACAACGTTTTTTGTCAAATTATCGTGATTGGAGAGTGGGTGTGTTACTGAACAGTAACCGGGTGTGCTCCCTCTATGATTTTGGTTTGACGAGTGGAGTCTGATATTGATAAACATCATTGTAGGCATCAAGCTCGTCCTCGGATTCGGGCAGCGCCGGGATCAGTCCGGTGCAGTCTGTGGAGGAAGCGGCATTTTTTAAATAATCATAATGGTCAATCAGTTCTTGATTTTTTTTCATTTCTTTTTGTGTTTCTTTATCCAAAATTATCACCTCGGATTTAGTGTATCCATGATGAAAAATTGTATTCAGAACAAAATGTGGTATACTGAATAAAAAATCAAAAGAAATGGAGTGGATAAATTATGAGATTGATCGCAGATACACACGCACATACAATTGCAAGCGGACATGCATACAGTTCTTTGAAAGAAATGGCATATGCAGCATCAAAAAATGGACTGGAAGTATTATCTTTGACAGAACATGCACCTCAAATGCCGGGATCTTGTCAGGAGATTTATTTTCGGAATTTTAATGTGATCCCGCGCGAAATGCATGGTGTGAAACTGCTTCTTGGAACGGAGCTCAACATTATGAATCCGGACGGAGATCTGGATCTTTCAGAATCTCTCTGCAGAAATCTGGACATTGTGATCGCATCGATTCATTCTCCATGTTATGGACTTGATCATACCAGAGAAGAAAATACGAAAGCTTATACGGCAGTCATGAAAAAGCCGTATGTTGATATTATCGGGCATCCGGATGACGGCAGATTTCCGGTAGATTATGAAGTGCTGGTTCAAACTGCAAAGGAGACAAAGACGCTTTTGGAGATCAATAACAGTTCCTTAAGACCGGATGGATTCAGAAAAAATACCAGGGAAAATGTGCTGCAAATGTTAGAATTATGCAAACAATATGAAGTTTGTGTGACAACGGGAAGTGATGCTCACATTGACGTGGATGCTGGAAATTTCAGCTATATAAAGGAAGTTTTGGAATTTTGCAAGTTCCCGGAAGAGCTGGTGGTGACAACAGATTTTAATAAATTAAAGGAATTTTTGAATAATTATAAAGAATCGTAATATTTCTTTAAAAAATTGAAAATTGTCTGAATCTCTAAAATCTCTATAAAAAAGTGGACTTTAAAAATTTAGTGTGATAAAATGTAAAAGTAGTGACCTGACTGACAAAGGAGAGGTAAGAGATGAGTAAAAAAATCAGAACAGAAGCAGTAGATTACCTGTTTGATGCAATCTTGAGTCTGAAGGACAAAGAGGAGTGTTATACATTCTTTGAAGATATTTGTACCATCAATGAATTGCTCTCACTTTCCCAGAGATTTGAAGTGGCAAAGATGTTAAGAGAGCAGAAGACATATCTGGAGATTGCAGAGAAGACAGGCGCATCCACAGCAACGATCAGTCGTGTGAACCGGTCATTGAATTATGGAAATGACGGATACGATATGGTGTTTGAGCGGATGGAAAAATAAAAGATGTGAAGAAATAAAAATGCCCGGCCAGTATAGCCGGGTATTTTTATTTCTTATGGGAAGAATCTTCGCTGGAAAACGTATCGATTAGTTTTTCAATCATCATTTTTTTTACGTATACGTCAAAACTCAGGCTGCAGATAAATGCCAGAATCTGAAAAGTATCTTTGCTGGTATCAGGAATCTCGGAAAATGTCTCTCCGGCAGTCTCCCAGGCAGAAGAAATATTTTCTTTGAGCGGTTCAAGCTGGCCTTTGCACATGGTGCAGATCTGCTGGTACATATCTGCAAGGCTGGAAGTATCCTTGTCAGAATCCTGACCAAAGCCGGCATCTGTCATCGGCTTTAACAGTGTCTCGATATCCTTGATGGAAAGAATACTTTTAAAATAGTAAATAAAAATCAGAAGGAGCAGATGATCCTTGGAATATTTCTTCTTAACAGGCGGCGGAAGCAGATTGTTCTTCGCGTAATTGTTGATCATGGTCTTGGTCAGAATCTTGTCATCTGCGTAGCGCTTGGTTGAAGAAAGCTGAGTATCCATAAATGTGGTCACCTGATCCATATATAAGTCGATATTCGGAATATCCTCGGGATGAATGTAGTCGATCCGGGACAGACTTTCCAGTATGCTGTTTAAAATATCATTTGTATCAATTGTCATATAATCACCTCGATGTACTTATTATATAGTAATGAAAACCAGATAGTCAAGCAGTATTTATTATTGATATATGATCATAACGAGAGTAAACTAAAAGAAAAACGGGAGGATTTCAGATGTTGAAAGCAGAACTCAGTCGATTTAAGGTAAAAGAAGGAAAATCCGGGAAAGTAGATGAATGGATGGCCTTTCTGAATGACCATATGGAAGATACACTTCTTACATTAGAGAATGAAAAAATGTTTGTAGAATCGATTCACCGGGAAGTGGTCAACGGAACAGAATTTCTGTATTGGTACTCTGTACAGGGAGAAGGCGGTACAGAGGTGTACGATTCAGAAAGCTATATCGATATCAGGCATCTGGAATATTGGGATGAATGTATCGATGATGATTATAAAGATAATGATATTCCGGCAGAAGTAGTGATGATCCCAAATAAGATCAGAGATGTTATGAAGTGAATACAGTCATTAAAATCCCGCTGTTTTGTAAGGAAATGGCGGAGATTTTTTATCTGTTTCCATAATATAGTTGACTTGAACGAAACTATGTTCGATAATAGAGTCATGACAATTAAAGGAGATCAATTATGAGCATTTATGATACACTGAACGAACAGCAGAGGGAGGCGGTCTACTGCACAGATGGTCCGCTTTTGATCCTTGCGGGAGCGGGATCGGGAAAGACGAGAGTGCTGACGCACAGGATTGCATATTTAATAGAAGAAAAGGGTGTGAATCCATGGAATATCCTGGCGATCACGTTTACGAACAAGGCGGCCGGGGAGATGCGGGAGCGTGTGGATAATCTGGTAGGATTTGGATCAGAGAGTATCTGGGTGAGCACGTTTCATTCGACTTGTGTACGGATTTTGAGAAGACATATTGACCGCCTTGGGTATGATACGAATTTTACAATCTACGATACGGATGATCAGAAGACATTGATGAAAGATGTCTGTAAACAGGTGCAGATCGATACGAAGGTATATAAGGAGAGAAATCTTTTAGCGGCGATTTCGGCAGCTAAAAATGAGATGATTTCCGCGCAGGAGTATGCATTGAATGCGCAGGGAGATTTTGGAAAAGAGAAGATCGCTAAGGTATATCAGGAGTATGAAAAGCAGATGCATGCCAATAATGCACTGGATTTTGATGACCTGCTCGTGAAGACTGTGCAGTTGTTTGAGACTCAGCCGGATGTGTTGGAGAATTACCAGGAGCGGTTTCGTTATATTATGGTGGATGAGTATCAGGATACAAATACCGTACAGTTTCAGCTGGTGAGTCTGCTGGCGGGCAAATACAGAAATCTCTGTGTGGTCGGTGATGATGATCAGTCCATTTATAAATTTCGGGGAGCGAATATTAAAAATATTTTGAATTTTGAACAGGAATTTCCCGATGCGACAGTCATCAAACTGGAGCAGAATTATCGTTCTACAGGCAATATCCTGGATGCTGCTAATGCAGTGATCAGCAACAATGTGGGCAGAAAGGACAAGCAGCTTTGGACAGACAACGGCGAAGGAGAGAAGATTAAGTTCTGCCAGTTTGATACCGGATATGATGAAGCAGAATATATTGCAGATGACATTGAAAGGGAAGTAAGAAACGGGGCATCTTACAATGATCATGCGATTTTATACCGGACTAACGCGCAGTCCCGCCTGTTTGAGGAACGGTTTGTGGCACAGAATATTCCATATAAGATTGTCGGCGGTGTGAATTTCTATGCGAGAAGAGAAATCAAGGATGTGCTTGCATATCTGAAGACCATCGACAATGGAAAAGATGATCTGGCAGTCAGAAGGATCATCAATGTACCGAAGCGGGGCATTGGCCTGACTACGATCAATCGAATTCAGGAGTCAGCGGCGTCCAGAGGAATCGGATTCTATGATGCTCTTTTAGGGCTGGATCTGATACCGGGGGTGGCAAGAGGTGCTGCAAAGCTGGAAGGATTTGTGGCATTGATCGAGTACTTTAAGGGAGTGGCAGAAACTTTAAGTCTGTCGGATCTTTTGCAGGAAGTGATCGATAAGACTGGATACATAGAGAGTCTGGAAGCAGAAGGAAAAGAAGAGGCAGAGACGAGAATTGAAAATATCGACGAGCTTCGAAGCAAGGTTGCGGTTTATGAAGAGTCCCGTCTGGATCAGGACGAAAAACCGACGCTTAGCGGATTTTTGGAGGAAGTCGCATTGGTGGCAGACATTGATAGTCTGGATGAGGAACAGGATTATGTAGTTTTAATGACACTGCACAGTGCAAAAGGTCTGGAATTTCCACATGTGTATCTGGCAGGAATGGAAGACGGACTGTTTCCAAGTTATATGACAGTTACATCAGATGACAGGGAGGATATGGAAGAAGAGCGGCGTCTCTGTTATGTGGGAATTACAAGAGCCGAGCAGAAACTGACCATGACCAGCGCTATGCGGCGAATGGTGAGGGGAGAGACACAGTACAATAAAGTATCCCGGTTTATGAAAGAAATTCCATTGGAACTGCTTGACAATGGCAACCGTTCTTCGAAAATGTTTGAAGAAAGACAGGAGATTCCGAAACAGACTGCGTATACGCAGGCAAAACAGACTTTTAAGGCAAAGGCATTTTCTGCGGCTGCGCCAAAACAGTTTGCAGTCAGCAAAGAAAAGGGGCTGGATTATGGTGTGGGTGACCGTGTCCGGCACATGAAATTTGGAGAAGGGATCGTGACACAGATTACGGAAGGCGGCAGAGATTTTGAGGTGACGGTAGAGTTTGACACCGTCGGAGTGAAAAAAATGTTTGCCGGATTTGCCCGTTTGATAAAATTATAGAAATTATGTGAATTTGGCATAAATCAGTAGTAATCTGAAAATGATAGTGTTATAATAATGAAAAGCAAACCTGTACGGCGGCAAGGAGAAAGGACGTGAATATATGAGTAAAGTTGAGGAATTGATCGCAGAGTCAAAACTGAATGAATTACTGAAAAAGAAAGATGATGAAAAAGTGAAAAAGACAGTCATCTGGGTATTGGCGATTGTAGGTGCTGTTGCAGCAGTGGCAGCGATCGCATATGCGGTATATTGCTTCTTTACACCGGATTATCTGGAAGATTTCGAAGAAGATTTTGATGATGATTTCGATGATTATTTCAGTGAGGAAGATCAGGTTTAATCAGAACGAAAAGAGAACAGAAGACAGGATGTGGTCGGAATACACTGCACCCTGTCTCTTTTTTCGTCAGGAAGTATTACAAAAACAAAGAAAAGATAAGGATAAAAGAGAATGAAAAAAGGACAAGTATTAGAAGGAACGATAGAAAAAGTGGAATTTCCCAATAAAGGAGTTGTCACAGTTGCAGAAGAAGGTAAATCTGTGATCGTAAAGAACGGGATTCCGGGACAGAAGGTAAAATTTTGTGTGAATAAGTTTAAGCGAGGAAATGCAGAGGCGCGCCTGTTGGAAGTGCTGGAGAAATCTCCGCTGGAAACAAGAAAACCGGTGTGCAGCATTTTCCCGGCATGCGGAGGGTGTATGTACCAGACTATGTCTTATGAAGCACAGATGGAAATGAAGGCAGAACAGGTGAAAAACATTCTGGATGAAGCCGTGGATGGTGAATATCTTTTTGAAGGAGTGAAGGCAAGTCCGAAAGAATTTGCATACCGCAATAAGATGGAGTTCTCGTTCGGCGACGAGTATAAGGACGGGCCGCTGACATTGGGACTGCATAAAAAAGGTAGCACGTATGATGTGCTGACAGCGTCAGACTGCAAGCTGGTACATGATGACATGACAAAAATCTTAAATTGTGTGCTGGAATATTTTAAGCAGCGAAATGTCAGCTATTATAAGAAAATGCAGCATACAGGCTATCTGCGTCATTTGCTGCTTCGAAGAGGTGACCGCACAGGAGAAATCCTGGTCAATCTGGTTACAACGACACAGGAAGAACACGATATGTCTCCATTAAAAGAAGCACTCCTTAATTTGGAACTGGAGGGGAAAATTGTGGGATTTCTGCATATTTTAAATGATTCTCTTTCTGATGTGGTGAAAAGTGATGAGACCAGGATTATTTACGGGCAGGACTATTTTTATGAGAAGCTGTTGAATCTGGAATTCAAGATCACGCCGTTTTCTTTCTTCCAACCAAATTCAAGAGGGGCGGAAGTGCTTTACAGTACAGTGCGTGATTATATCGGAGATATCAACGATATGACAGTGTTCGATTTGTTCAGCGGAACAGGGACGATCGCGCAGGTGCTGGCGCCGGTGGCAAAACAGGTGATCGGTGTGGAGATTATTGAGGAAGCTGTGGAGGCAGCCAAAGAAAATGCTGCACACAACGGACTTTCCAACTGTAAATTCATTGCCGGGGACGTATTTAAAGTGTTGGATGAGATTGAGGAAAAACCGGATGTGATCGTCCTGGATCCGCCAAGAGACGGGATTCATCCAAAGGCTCTGCCGAAAATCCTGGATTACGGAGTGGACAAGATTGTGTACATTTCCTGTAAAGTGACCAGTCTGGCACGGGATCTGGAAATGATACAGGCAAGAGGGTATGAGGTAGTGAAGAGCGTGGCAGTGGATCAATTTTGTCAGACGGTGCATGTGGAGACGGTGTGCCTCTTGGGCAACCGAAATGCAAAGCCGGATACCCGTGTTAAACTCAGCGTAGACACAGAAGAACTACAGAGAGTAAAGAACGGAGAAAAAATTTAATACACTGAACTTATAGAAGAGAACTGTTAGTGCGTCAAAGCATTAGCAGTTCTTTTTTTCGTGTAAGGGAGGTGGTGCCGTTGGGCTGCTACATAAAAATTCTCGGATGATTCTGCATCCGATACAAGGTCTGCAATTCAAATCTAAAACAAAGCAAATCTAAGGAGGCAACATTATGGCATTTAAGAAATTCAGAAAAATGAAAGTATATAACGTGAGTGGTTACAACTATAAGGACACACCAACCATCATCTTAAAGGGAGATTGGTTGAAAGAAACCGGTTTTGATATTGGCAGTTTGATTCAGGTGGAATGTGAAAATGGTAAGTTGATCATTACTCCAAGAGAACCGGAAGAAGTGGAATATCATGCTCCATGCGGAAAGTGCATGATGGTGGCAGAAGATTGTAAATGGTATGGCAAGAAAGGGAGAAAGTGATTATGGCAAAGATTATCGTATTGGGTGCCATGAAGGGTGGAGTCGGCAAGTCCGTCTCCACTTACAACCTGGCATATTCATTGAACAAATTAGGGAAGAATGTTTTGGTAGTGGATTTTGATAGTTCGGCAAATATCACCAGATGTGTGGTAGAGGATATGAAAACTGTTGAAATCAGTATTGGTGACTTGATGATGAATCAGATGGACGAAGAGGAGCAGCCTAATCCGGCTGAGTACATTATTAACAGAAATGGGGTTGACTTTATACCATCATCAAAAGTGCTGTCTGCTGTAGATGCGAAGTTGAGATTGGAAATGGGTGCAGAGAAGATTCTGGCATGTATTCTTGAACCGTTCAGAGAGAAATACGATTACATTCTGATTGATACATGTCCATCATTGAATACTTTAACAATCAATGCTCTTTCTGCTGCAGATGAGGTCATTATAGCGGCAAATCCTCAGTTCTGGGCAATGGTAGGGTTGGAAGACTTCCTTCTGACCGTTAAGAAGATTAAGAGCCGGGTCAATTCTAAATTGGATGTGTCTGGTATTCTGCTGACCATGTGTGAGGAAAGAACCAATCTTTGCAAGGTAATTACCGATGAAGTGGCAGAGACATTCAAAGGGAAACTTCGTATCTTTGACAGCAAGATACCAACTACGGTAAAAGTCGGAGAGTCCGTGTATTATGGAGAACCGTTGTTAGAATATGCACCGAGAACGAAGGCTTGTAGAGCATACCATAATTTGGCAAAGGAGTTGATTGCGGATGAAGGCTAATGCACCAAAAAGAAAAGTATTTCAAGACGCGGTGGACTTAATCAGTCCAGAAACAGTAAATGTTGTAGACAATGGACAGACAATGATACCTGTGGAGAAGATAGTACCATTCCATAATCATCCGTTCCGTCTGTATGAGGGAAAACGCCTTGATGACATGGTGGAAAGTATCAAGGAGCATGGGATTCTTATTCCGGTGATTGTACAGAAAATTGAAGATGGGTATGAGATGCTTTCCGGTCACAATAGATGGAATGCTGCTAAGATTGCGGGCATTACGGAGATTCCAACAATCATCAAAGACAATCTGACTGAGAGAGAAGCATATGTGTATGTGATAGAAACCAATATGTTGCAGAGATCTTTTGATGACCTCTTGCCGTCGGAAAAGGCAGCAGTATTGGCAGAACGATATGAGAAAGTTATGTGTCAGGGGAGACGAAATGACATTCTGGAAGAGATTGCAATGCTGAATGGTATGGACGCACCAGAGACTTGTGGACATGATGTCCACAAGTCAAAGAGTAGAGATTCCATTGGAGAAGATTATGGAATGACCGGACGCAACATTACAAGGTACATGAGATTGAATCAGACCACAGATCAGATTAAGGAAATGGTGGATGATGGAACAATGGCTATGGTGACAGCGGTGGAATTGTCCTATCTGTCAGAAGAGGAACAGAAACATGTATGTACAGTCATGGAAGAACATGGTGGGAAGATAAAGAATGCTCAGGCTGTGGAACTACACAATGCGGCAGGTTCTCTCACAGAGGACAAAGTAAAGAATATTCTGGCGAGAGAAGTGAAAGAGAAGCCGGTATCCGATGCAAAGATGTTTGCCCAGATAAAGAAGAAATACTTTAAGGGTAAATCCACGGATGAAATCATGGGAGTTTTGGAACAGGCATTGTCCACATGGTTTGCCAGAGAGGGGGAAGTGAATGTTTGATACAAGACAGTTTGAGAAAATCAATCCCCAGTATTTCAACATTATTATGTTGAGTGAGCATGATGTGACGGTACAGTCCAGAAATACCGGGCATTACTGGTACCTACATAATACGGATTATCCGTCAGAAGGGAACTGCGTGATATTCCATAAGCATAAAGCATCCCATCCGTATCATCTGCATGGCAGAGCAGGAACATTGCCACAGGCGGTGCGGAGTATTAAGAAACATGATAAATGGCAGATGAATGGGAGAAAATAATACGAACTTACAAGAAAAACGGCGGTGCATGATTTGTACTTTTTTCATGCATCGCCGTAATTTTTATTTATACATTTCAAGAAGCTCGGCATAGGCGATATAGATACCAGCCCTTGCCAATAAGTCTTTTCGCTTTTCATATAGTGGTTGTAAAATCGTCTCTACATCTTTGCCATAATGAATTTGGTTATGACAGTTACTGCATAAAGATACGATATTCTCCTCAACATCCAAAGAAAAATCAAAATTATCGGAATAAGCCATTGGTATTAGGTGATGCGGTTCAGTATAAGGTAAATTATTTTTCTTTCGGATGAATGTTGGGTGTTCTGAATCTATTTCGCATTTATATTCTGCGATTCTTAAAGCATTCAGTGCAGTATTGGTGTCACGTGGATATGCTTCAGAAGAGGAAACTTTTGAAGGAGATTTTTTCTTTTTTGGAGTTCCTTTGTAAGCCGGCTTTTCTGGAGAGACACTGTCAATTTCATTGATGGTATCGTCTAATAATTTTCTATCAAGTTCAGATTCAGCAGCAACATCCTCTTTAGAGACTTTTTTATATTCACGTGTTTGTGTAGAAATACGCAGTCCTAATACTCTGGTTAAACCGTCAAGAGTAGTATCGGATTCTTCGGAAAAGTTACATACGCTTGCGTTTTCGATGTCTTTTATTCTCGTAGGAGAAATAAGGCCGGTTCGTTTAATAAAATCCGGAACATCGGTTGCATATATTCTGAGTTGCGCTTTACGCGGATTGCCGGAAGCCCTTTCACGAGGCGGGTTATAATTATATCTCATGTTAAGACTATCTAAAACGGAACAGATTGTTTCTGTACAAAGATCGTTACGGCTATCCAATGTTATCATCTTAGCACTTTTATCCCAAGAACTTCTGCCATCAAATACACCAGAAATAAATGCGAGACGAATAGATTCATCAGAAGAAAGAATGTCATTTGCAAAACGTTGGATTAGTTCTTCTGGAGTATTTAAGTCTTTTGATTCAAACAAGAACACAAATCCATCTTTGTTTGGTTGCATATATTTTGTGAAATCTGGTTCGCCTTTTGAAACTGTCCCTGATGGGATTTCAGAGAAAACATTTCCTAGGTGTTCTTTATGTGCAGAAAGGTTTTCTGGTGTTGCCTTCTGAGGGTTGTGAATAACAGGAAGCACCCATGTAGATGTTCCGGTTTCATTTGTATGTACATCGCATGAAGAAATAATACCACCAATACAGAAAGCTTCTGCTGGTGAAAATGGTGTTGTGAATTGATCGATTGAACGACTCATGAAAAATGCACTCCTTTCTGAAAGTTGGTATTTAGAAGTGTACCATAATTTTAAGAATTATGGAAGTGGTTCTGCAAAATAAAACATTGCAAATATCATTGTAAAAGTAATTACTTTTACAATATAAAAAGAAATAAAAATAAGATAGTTAATACATATTGTAATTTTAATTATATCTGTTATAATAGAAGATGTATTAGTGCGGAAGGAGGTACTACGATTGAGCGATAAAAAAGTAAAAACACCGATGGAGCATTTGAATATTGGAGAGTTCAACCGTGGACAATCTTCAAAATTGATTAGGGGATTGGTAGAAGCAGATAAAACCGCTTTTATTCAAAAGAATGGAAAGCCGATAGCAGTGGTAATGTCATATGAACGTTATCAGCGAATGTTCGAGCAGGGACTTGATATAAATGAATTTTAACAAGGCACAGGAATATATGAACAGGAAAGGATTGGCTATGGCTGAGATGAAATTATATAATCGAAATTGTATAGATGCCATGAAAGACATTGAAGCGGGGACAGTAGATTTGATTGTAACTGATCCGCCATATAATCTTGGCAATTTTATGAAAAATAGAGATACGAATTTGCATAAAATGAGAGACAATTTTTTTGCGACAGCAGGGTGGGATAACATGGAATTTGACGAGTGGTCAACATCTATGGATTCCTTCTTTGAGTCGGCAGCTCGTGTGATGCGAAAAGGCGGATCTATGATAGTGTTTATGTCTATCATAAAGGTAGAAACGATAATTAAACTAGCAGAGAAGTATGGTTTTTATTATAAGACTACTGGAATTTGGCATAAAACAAATCCGATGCCACGCAATATGAATTTGCATTTTGTAAATTCAACAGAAGCGTGGATATACTTCACATATAAAACAAGAACTGGAACATTTAATAACGAAGGTTCAATGCTTCATGATTTTGTGGAAACTTCTGTTACACCAAATGGGGAGAGAAAATATGGTAAACATCCGACACAAAAGCCAGAAAGTTTAATCAATCATTTTGTGAAAGTGCTTTCTAATGAAGGGGATTGTGTCATGGATCCGTTTATGGGAAGTGGAACAACAGGTGTCGTTGCAAAAAGGCTTGATAGAAATTTTATTGGAATCGAGCTTGATGAGACTTACTATAAAATATCTAATCAGAGAATACAGGAGGCATGAAGATGAGACCAAAAGTTATAGATTTGTTTGCCGGGGTGGGCGGATTGTCTCTTGGGTTTGAGCAACATGGATTTGATGTGATATTAGCCAATGAGTATGATGCTTCGATTGCGGCTGCTTATCAGTTAAATCATAAGAATACAAAAATGATTGTTGGTGACATTACAACCTTAAATCTGGAAGAGGTTTTTGGAAAATACAAGGGGAAAATTGATGTAGTCATTGGAGGACCACCTTGCCAGGGGTTCTCACAAAAAGGTCAGAGAAAGACCATACATGATGAAAGAAATTTCTTGTTTAAATACTATGTTGCAGTTGTGGAACTTGTGAAACCAAGATATTTTGTTATGGAAAACGTCCCTAATTTATTGTCAGCAGAGGGTGGCTTTTTTAGAAATGAAATAATGGAATTATTTGATTCAATGGGGTACTCGTTGAACATGGGAGTTTTAAATGCTGCAGATTATGGCGTTCCTCAAAATAGAAGACGTGCAGTTATTATCGGAAAAAGAGATGGAAATGCTCCAGAATTGCCAGCACCACTAGATAAAACAGTTACTGTTTGGGATGCCATTAGTGACCTGGCGTATTTGCAGTCCGGAGAGGGTAAGGAAGAACAGGAATATAAAAATGAACCACAAAGTGACTATCAAAAGAAGTTGAGACGTGAAAGTTCTATTTTGCATAACCATGTAGTGACGAAACATTCCAAATTAGCATTGGAAAGATTGGCTTTAATTCCACCGAATGCTGGAAAAGAAGTTCTTCCGAAAGAACATTTAACAAAATCCATATATAGCGGGACATGGACAAGGATGCGAAAAGAGGAAATTTCTGTTACAATAACTACACGTTTTGATACACCGTCATCTGGAAAATTTACACATCCGTTTTTGGACAGAGCAATTACTGTGCGTGAAGCGGCAAGAATACAGTCTTTCCCAGATAATTTTGTATTTGTTGGAAATAAAGGCTCACAGATGAAGCAGGTAGGAAATGCAGTTCCCCCACTTCTGGCAGGAGCTATTGCGGAAGTTATCATGAAAGACATTAAGGAGGAGAGAGCACATGAATAGACCGGATACTATTTTGACATATGATGAGATGGATTTAAAATTAGGAATTAAGTCTTCTCTTCCTCATGTGAAAAGCACACTTGCTTTAGCTGTGTTGCTTTGGGAATGTTCTGACCATCCAGCAGAATTAACATATTCTGTGAGCAATGGGGATAAAATTGTTCTTACAGAGGAAATAGAGCAATGGCTTATTGACTACTTAAGCGAGATCTGTGAAGAGGAGCAGATTGATTTTGAAGCGTTGATAACTGGAGTAAATCAAAATCAGTTGTTCAAATCGCAGATGGAAGCGTTGATTGTAGCGTTTGAACTGGTATGGAAATTAGCAAGAGTTAATTTTGTGGATGAAACTAAGCCGGCGAGTGCTGAAAGGACAGGTGGTGTTAGATATCCAAAAAAACTCACGTATTCCGTTAATGCAGATATAATCCACAGCGTTATTTCTGGCAATGAAAATGCATATATCCGAGTTTTGATGTCATGGATTGGATTCAATATAGCGGTTGATCCAGAATGCGAAAAAACATTGACATACTTGTTTACTGCATTATCAGAAGGTGCTGTATTCAAGTTGGTTGATGGAACAAAAGATGTTATTTTTAACCAGAATAGTATTTATAAAAAATTTCTGGAAACATCACAAGCAGTAGATATAAATGGTGATAAAGAAGCTAAAGGTGCATTAAGGATTCTTAAATCATTGTTGTCAGATGAAATGAATCCATATTTGCAGTATTCTGGTGGCAGTGTAACTGCGACTACGGACATCTCTGAGCGTCTGGAAGAGTATCAGAAACGTGTAGATACCCTTTTACAGTTATCTGCAACCAAGGTAATTGGCCTGGAAGATTTACAGTCCCAGAATACAGGAATCCAATTAACTGATTTGGAAGAAAGAAGAGTATCAAGCGGATCTAATGTTCTTCTGTATGGAGTGCCTGGCTCTGGTAAGAGCTGGACAATAGAACACGAATATTGTAAGAAGGGTACAAATGTTGAACGTTTAGTTTTCCATCCGGATTATACATATTCTGATTTCATTGGACAGATTTTGCCTAATGTTGATGAGGAGGGACAGGTGAGCTACAAATTCACACCAGGTCCTTTTACAAATATTCTCCACGATGCGTATAATGAGCCAGAGAAAGAGTATATCCTTATTATTGAGGAGATAAATCGTGGTAATGCACCGGCAATTTTTGGAGAAGTGTTTCAGTTGCTTGATAGAAAAACAGAACTTCGAGAAGCAGATGATGATGGCTACCCGGTTGGAACAAGCGAATATGGAATTACAAATGCGAATATTGCAAAGATTGTTTACGGGGATGCAAGACATAAAGTACGTATTCCATCCAACTTATCAATTATTGGAACAATGAATACCTCTGACCAGAATGTGTTTACGCTTGATACTGCCTTCCAGCGTAGATGGGAAATGCGATTGATTGAAAATAATTTTGAGCATGTAGACAGGAGTTTAGCTGATGCGGAGATTCTTGATACGGGTGTAACATGGCAGACATTCTGTACAGAGATTAACAGTATTATCGTTGGAAATAATGCTCGTATGACATCAGCAGAGGATAAACGTCTGGGTGCATATTTTGTTCATTTGAAAGATTTGATGTATAACGATGAAATGGGAAATCTTTCTGATGGTGAATATGATGCACTACGTAAGAAAGAACAATCAGGAACCATTACAGAAACGGAAAAGGATAGATTGTACGCAATCCGCAGTGCAATGAAGCAGAACCGAAAATTCCCTGAAAAAGTTATCAAATATTTGTGGGATGATGCATTCAAATTTAATAGGGAGATTGTTTTTGAAACAACCACCTATCAGAGTTTAGAGCAGGTAATTCGTGTATTTATGTATGCGGAAAAGATAAATCGTTTTTCAATGTTCAAGGAAAACGTAAGAAATGCATTCATAAGAGACGAGCAGTAAGGCGGTGAGATAATATGGATTTGGATACGGCGTTGAATACAGCACTGCAGGATGATGACATCACGAAACATTGTCATGTAAATACAAATGAAGATGGTGATCGCTTTGTTGGGATTAAAGCAGACTCTGACAACGTAATGGTCTATTTCCCTATTGGATACCAGTTACCTGAGACGGATGCTGAGATAAGAACAGATATTAAGCATTTAATTCAGGTTCTGTCTGAATTTACAACAAAAGAAGACAGGCTTCTGGCTGTCAATAAGTTTGCTGCTCCACAAACGGTGGATTTTCCAATCAATGCTTATAAGAATGTTATCGAGTATTATTTTTCAATCGGTGGAAAATATTATGTGGAAGTAGATCCCACATTCAGAACCAGTGCTACGGGAAAACAAGACTGGCCAAGAACAGTAAGAAATCAAATTCCTTTGGTACAACAAAGAGATGGAATAAGTTCTTTTATTTATACAGAGTTTACCGTGCGGGCAACAACTCCGAATGAAACAAAGCAGATTACCTTAATCAATAGGTTTTGTGTATATGAAGCCTTCAAGAAGCTGGGATGGCTTTATGTTCCATATATGCCCGAACAGCCGGGACCACATCCGGATGTGAAAACATCCATTGCTATTCTAAATGCAAAATTAGGAAATACGAATGATGATAAGAAACGTAATTTGTTCCAATCCATGAAGGATATGCTTCAGTATATGGATGAGAAGACATCAGAGAAGCAGTTTTACTTCGGAACAGATAATTTTGATTATGTCTGGGAGAAACTGATAGATAGAGCCTTTGGAGAAAAGGATAAAGAAAAGTATTTCCCACGTTCACGCTGGTTGTTGGATTATGGAAAGTATAAAGAAAAACGTCCGTTAATGCCGGATACCATCATGATTTATAACGGGAAGTATTACATCTTAGATGCAAAATGTTATAAGTATGGGTGGACAGGCATACCAGACCATCTTCCAAATGGCTCATCAATTAACAAGCAGATTACATATGGTGAGTATTTGGAAAAATATAAAGGTGTTGATACCAATTCACTGTTTAATGCATTTATTATGCCTTACAACATGGCCAAGAATTATTTTAAGCTCACATCGGTTGTAGGCAATATTGGAGAAGCCGTTGGTGATTGGAGAGAAAATAAAAAATACTACGAGCGTATTCAAGGAATTGTTATGGATACGAGGTATTTGATGTATCATTATACTGGTAATCCTGTGAAGGAAAAGGTTGCTCTGGCAGATTGTATTGAAGCTGTATTGAATAGAGAAGAGGTTCCGCCAGCTCCCGGAGCAGTTCCGGTTACACCAGTTCATAAACCGGTAGTATATGATTTCAACCCGAAAACTACATTATCAATGGTAGCTGAAGAAAAAGTACCATACGGAAATAAAGAAAATTAAAAAGAACCTGTGTTATGCAGTTCAACTGACTGTATAACACAGGTTTATTTTATTTTCCAAGTTCTCTTTTTTTCTTGCGGTATCTGTCTTGTGTGACGCGGTTGCAGCATTCCGAACTACAGAATTTTGTTCTTGTGGATGTGGTCTTAACAAGAAAATATTTTTGGCAACGCGGATTTGCACATTGACGATATAGCTCAAGATCCGGTTTTAGATAAAACATGGAAAAATATATAGCACTAAGCAGTGAATCTACTTTCCATGAAGGAGACATTGTCTGTACATCATACACTGGGTATATACCACTTAGATTTGCATTTATTTCTTCGCCTAATACAAATCGTGCAATTTCAATCAATGTTGATTTCATTTCATTACTCATAGTAGAAAGGTCTGTTGGAGCAAAAAATGTAAGACCATCAACCATATCACAGGTGCGGAGCTGCGAAAAATCATGATGAAGATGAAAGAGAAAATCAATGGTTTTTCTTTCGATGTCAGTCCCATTATAGTTACAATATAATTGTGTAATCTGACGGTAAAGTGGTGTGATAGAAATAGCACCATCAATACAGGTTCCACTTAAGATATTGTTATATTCGTTTATATTCAATTCATAGGAAGGCGCTTTTATTGTATCCACAACGGTGTAAGTGTCTTTCTCAAATGCTTCCTGCTGACGTTCCCATCCAAGTGGTAGAGAAACTGCTTTTGAGAGCGTGTCGAGGAAAGAGTGTTTGCAAGTAGTATAAACTTTCGGTAAAGATGCCATATCAATTTGCAATTGTTCTGAAAGCATCAGATAAAAAGTTAAATGTGCTATTTTATTGTAATCCTTATGGATTTCATTTACTGCTGTCATAAGTTCTACAGTTGCCTTGATTCTTAATATAAATTCATAAAGCAATGCAGCATCTATGCGTTCATATTCAGAAGAACTTACAGGGAAGAGGAACCCATTGCGTTTAAAGAAACTATATAAATCAGATGGTTTCTTTGTGGGCAATGCAATCAGCGATCCCAGTATATTATCTTCTTCGGTAGTACCGTTCGCAGCAATTCTGGAAAGTCCGGTTTTGGCTCTGTAGCCGAAGAGCAGTGGCTTTTCTGTGTCAGACTGAAATTTATAAGTTTTTAGCGGAGGCATACCAGGGGCAGTGTGTTCTATGTCTTCTACACAATCACATCCATAACTCTGAAATGTAAATATATTATTTTCAAAAAAATTTTCAATAATCTGAGGCATAATTTTCCCCTTTCATGTTGTTAAAAGTCATGCGTTAAACCATGGCTTTATTTTTTTATTTCAAAATAGTAATGGTAAAAACCATTTTATACATGAATTATAAATGAAACTTCATATAAAAACAATGATATTAACATTATTAAATTGAAAAAGTAATGTGTAAACTTACTATCTTCAATTATTTATTGGGTTTCAATATACTAAACGTAGAAAGTGAGGTGATCTCAATGGCAAAGAATAGCAAGCAGACATCCAGAAGAGTTGCATCTACGGCGAGCAAGATTCTTCGTGATGGACGTTATGGCAAGGATTCAAAGTCTGTGGCTGCCAGTGCATTGGCACAGACCAAGCCACGAGGAAAGAAATAATTTCCATAATTCGGACAGGCAGAGAATGATTGGACAATCAGCCTGCCTGTCTCCCATAAGGGAGAAATTCATATTTCGTCAGGTTCTAATTGACAACAGAACAAATGTTCGATATAATTATTGCATCGCTACATTAGGAAAAATGTTAAACAGAAACAACTAGAAACAGTAATAAATCAGTGTTTGGTCAGTTTGACTTTCCCTTTGGCTGGCCTCTTAAATATAGGAGGCGTAAAGATGCAAGAAAGATTAGAAGTTGGCTCACACGTTTTTATTATTGAAAGCAACCGTACTATCACGGAAGTGGTGGTAGCAGCAAGACGAGGGGATTTTTATACGGTTCGATTACTGAATGGCGGTGCTATTCAGCTTAGACGAAGCAGAATCTTTCCTACAAAGGAAGAGGCAGAAATAAAAATCCCAGTCAGAGCAGAAGTGAATCGTAGATTTCGCTCTCCATATGATTACGGTATGTGATTGGAGGGTGGAATCATGAAGGAAGAAATACATGTAGCTTGTCCATGCTGCAGAAATAAGCGGTTGTTCGATGCAGACCCGGATACAGAGGGCATTATCAAAATCAAATGTCCCATTTGTAGAAGTGTAGTAGCAGTCAGCTTTCATAAAAAGAAAATTCGTACTGAGCGAATCGCCACACAGTAAGTAGTGAGCAAGGCCTGACGAAGTATAGGTGTTAATAGCACCTGTATTTTGTCAGGCCTTTTTCTTTTTGCCTGATTTACAAAAACAGTGCAATTTCATTTTTATAAGGAGAAGTAATAGGTAAGCAGACCGGAAAAATCTTCATCAAAGATACTTAGGAAGATAAAGGGATTGAAATATTCGGCTTGTAATAGGAAGAGCTTTTGGGGATTGATCAGAGCCTGTATCCGTGGATGCTGGTTCTGATGGGTGTCCAGAAGACATCACAAAAATAAAAATTCATATCGGCCACATGATGCGCAGTGAGGCAGGATACGACATATCGCATTTTTGACAGTTGCAATAAAAGCAACGGCAAAGTGCGGATGTGGGTACCCTTGTTTAGCTGTGCATTTTTTATGGGGTACGTCGGTCAAAGGTTTCGGACAAGTCCTGTCTTCACTGTCTCTCGGCCAGAAAGAGAGGCAATCAATGAAAATCAGAAAGACAAGGCAGGACAGAAGAGAGACTTACAGATATGAAGTATATCTGGAAAATGACAACGGGGAATACACCAAAGAGTGTATCGAACTGAAACCGGGAACGGATGGTGTGACGGAGGCATGGATTAAAACGCTTCATTCACTGGATGACCACGAGGTGTATCTGAATTGTAAAAATGGACATCTACCACTTACAGATGCAGAAAAAGCAGCTAAGAGAAAGTGGGAACGGGAACATGAGGGGGAGACCTATGGTGTGGGCTGGAATCTTTCTCTGGACCATATGGTTACGGATGATGAAGGAGGTACGGATAAGAGTTCTGTATTAAAAAGTGCCTGTTACATGATGGATGAAGACGTTCCGGCAGATGTTCAGCATCTTCGTGATCTTGTGGAGACCATGACAGAGAAGCAGCAGTTGGTGTACAAGCTCCATATTCTGGAGGGTTATTCCTTTACGGAAATCGCAAAGCTGATGGGGACAAGTATTCCAAATGTGAAGAAGCATTATGATAAGGCGATTCTGTTCATTAAAAATAATTTTTAAAAATTTTTTCCATGAGGTTAAAAAGAGGGGTGTTTCCTTTGCCTGTGACATGTAAGGGATAAGGACTTACAGAAAGCGAGGTAGTCAACATGGCATTAAAGCACAAGATTACGATTAACGTCACAGATGCCAAAGGCAGACACACGACTGTTCTTCGCGGTGCCAAAAGAAGCATACCGGAAAGATTGGTAAGATTCCTGTTCGGGGATTTTACACAGGTTTATCTTCTGGCACCGGGACAGACAGTTGAATCCGTGGATGTCCGAGAAGTCAAAGAAGGAGGAAGCACCTAATGGGAAAAATGAGTGAACTGGAAATGATGGTCAAAGAATTGCGTGGGTGCGGAGAAAAACTGATTCGCATGGCAGAGGAAATGACAGAGATGTTCTCAGCATCCGTGCAGAGTGAACCAGAAGAAGCACCGAAAAAGCAGTTGTCACTTACGGAGGTAAGGGCAGTTCTGGCAGAAAAATCCCGTGCTGGTTTTACAAAGGAAGTGAAAGCACTTCTTATCAAACACGGTGCAGATAAGCTGTCAGAAATCAATCCGACTGAATATGAAGCACTGCTTGCGGAAGTGGAGGTGCTGGGAAATGGCTAAACATGCGTTGCTATCAGCATCCTCAGCACATCGATGGCTGAATTGTCCGCCTTCTGCAAAGCTCAGTGCCACATATCAGGATATGTCCAGTGAATTTGCCAGACAGGGAACGGATGCCCACAGCCTGTGTGAGTATCATTTGCGAAAGGCATTAGGGATGCCGGCAGAAAATCCCACGGAAAATCTGACTTTTTATGATCAGGAGATGGAAGAATGTGCGCAAGGGTATGCCACTTATGTGATGGAACAGGTGGAGAAAGCAAAACAGACCTGTTCAGACCCGGTGGTATTGATTGAGCAGAGACTGGATTTCTCCAGATTTGTGGAAGAGGGATTTGGTACGGGAGACTGTGTCATTATTTCCGACGGTACATTATCCGTGGTGGATTACAAGCACGGTGTCGGTGTCCTGGTCAGTGCAGAAGAGAATCCTCAGATGATGTGTTATGCGTTGGGAGCATTGGAATTGTTCGATGGAATTTATGACATTGATACGGTGTCCATGACAATCTATCAGCCACGAAGGGAAAATGTCAGCACCTGTGTCATGACGAAAGAGCGGCTTTTGGAATGGGCAGAGACAGTATTGGTACCGATAGCAAAACTGGCTTATGTGGGAGAAGGCGAATATAAAGCCGGAGATCACTGTCAGTTCTGCAAGGCAAAGGCAGTCTGTAGAAAACGTGCTGAATATAATCTGGAACTTGCCAGATATGATTTTGAGATGCCAGCCACTTTGGATACGGATGAGATTGCATACATCCTGACAAAAGCGGATGAGTTGGCAAACTGGGTAAGTGATGTAAAGGAATATGCATTGCAACAGGCACTCAGCGGTACGAATTATAACGGATTTAAGGTTGTGGAAGGTAGAAGCAACCGAAAGTATGTGAATGAAGAGGCAGTTGCCCAGGCAGCAGTTGCCGCCGGCTTCGACCCATACGAAAAGAAAGTGCTTGGTATTACAGCCATGACAGCTCTGATGGGCAAGAAGAAATTTGAAGAAGTGCTTGGCGGGTTTATCCATAAACCTTCAGGCAAGCCAGTATTGGTTCCATTGTCGGATAAGCGTCCGGCTATGAATACAGCACAAGATGATTTTAAGGAAAATTAGGAGGAAAAGATTATGTCAAAATTCAACAATCCAACAAAAGTAATTACAGGACCTGAAACAAGATGGAGTTATGCAAATGTATGGGATGCGAAGTCAATCAATGGCGGTGCACCGAAGTTTTCTGTATCCCTGATTATTCCAAAGTCTGATACAAAGACAGTGGAAAAGATTAAGGCTGCGATTCAGGCGGCATATGAAGAGGGACAGAGTAAGTTAAAGGGTAATGGTAAGAGCGTACCGGCACTCTCTGTTATCAAAACGCCTCTCCGTGATGGTGATACGGAAAGACCGGACGATCCGGCTTATGCAGGATGTTATTTTATCAATGCCAACAGTTCTGCTGCTCCGGGTATCGTAGATGCAGACCGTCAGCCGATTCTTGACCGTTCCGAAGTTTACAGCGGTGTGTATGGCAGAGCTTCTATCAGTTTGTATGCATTTAACAGCAACGGAAACCGTGGGATTGCCTGTGGCCTTAACAATCTCCAGAAGATTAAGGATGGAGAACCTTTAGGTGGTAAGTCTCGTGCAGAAGATGATTTTGCAACAGAGGTGGATGACGATTTCTTAAACTAAGTGACAAATAAACGGGCGGTGGCAATCCGCCGCCTGTAACAAGAAAAGAGGTAAAAATTTATGACAAATATTATTTTAGTGGTACTTGCAGTTGTGTGGTTAGTTCTGATGATTGGTGGTTGGGGATTCATGATTTACAAAGATATTCGTGATGATATCCGTAATGAAAGAGAACGCAAGGCGAAATTGGAAAAGAATAAGGAATAATGATTGCGGAGGCGGTGGCGATATGCTGCCGCCTCTTTGCCGTGGAGGAATTTGTATGGAAATGATAAAAGAGATGTCGATTGATCTTGAAACTTATAGTGACGTGGATATCAAAAAGAGTGGTGCATACCGATATGTGGAATCACCGGAATTTGAAATATTATTATTTGCAGTATCCATAAATGGAAGTCCGGTTGTGGTATATGATATGGCATCTGGGGAAGTATTACCAGATAATATTATTCAGGCACTGGTGGATAATTCTGTGACAAAGTGGGCATTTAACGCTGCATTTGAAAGAATCTGTCTGTCAGAGTACCTAAGACGTGAGTTCCCAAAGATGATGAAGAGTAAATATCTTTGTCCGGACAGTTGGAAATGTAGCATGATTTGGTCTGCATATATGGGATTGCCATTATCTCTGGAGGGAGCCGGAAGTGTGCTCGGATTGGAAGAACAGAAACTGAAAGAGGGCAAAGACCTGATTCGCTATTTCTGTGTTCCATGTAAGCCGACGAAGACCAATGGTGGACGCACCAGAAATCTTCCGGTTCATAATTCGGAAAAATGGGAACTGTTCAAGGCTTATAATAAACGAGATGTGGAAGTGGAAATGTCCATTCAGCAGAAATTGCATAAGTTTCCGGTTCCTGATTTTGTATGGGAAGAGTATCACATGGACCAGTGTATCAATGACAGGGGGATTGCTCTGGACTGGCAGGTGGTGGAGAACGCGATTCAGATTGATGCTATATCAAAGGAAGAGTTGCTGTCTGCCATGAAAGAGATTACAAAACTGGAGAACCCAAACAGTGTGCTCCAGATGAGGGGGTGGCTGTTGGAGCGAGGAGTAGAAACAGATTCACTAGATAAAAAAGCTGTGGCCACAATGATGAAAGACGTGGATGCGGAACTGTATGAGGTGCTGTCATTACGACAGCAGATTGCAAAATCTTCCGTGAAGAAATATCAGGCTATGGAAAATGTGATCTGTGATGATGGAAGGGTGCATGGAATGTTCCAGTTCTATGGTGCCAACCGTTCAGGAAGATGGGCGGGGAGGCTGATTCAGTTACAGAATCTTCCACAGAACCATATGCCGGATTTGGAAGAGGCAAGAGCACTTGTGAAGTCTGGAGATTATGAAGCCCTGTCCATGCTTTATGATTCCGTACCAAATGTATTGTCAGAACTCATAAGAACAGCATTTATTCCGAAAGAGAATTGTAAGTTTGTGGTAGCGGACTTTTCTGCTGTAGAAGCAAGGGTTCTTTCATGGCTGTCAGGGGAAGAGTGGAGAACAGAAGTATTCCGTAACAACGGGGATATTTATTGTGCGTCTGCTTCTGCCATGTTTGGCGTTCCGGTTGAAAAGCATGGTGTGAACAGTCATTTGAGACAGAAGGGTAAGATTGCGGAACTGGCATTAGGATATGGCGGTTCTGTCGGTGCTCTGAAATCAATGGGTGCATTGGATATGGGATTAAAGGAAGAGGAACTTCAGCCACTTGTGGATATGTGGAGGCAGTCCAATCCAAACATTGTACAGTTCTGGTGGGATGTGGATAGGGCTGTGAAATTTGCTGTAAAAGGTCGAACTTTGTCGGAAACGCACGGGATTCAATTCTGTTACCAGAGTGGAATGCTGTTTATTAAATTGCCTTCCGGACGCAGACTTTGTTATGTAAAGCCAAAGATGGGAGAGAACCAGTTTGGGGGAGAGACTGTGACATATGAGGGTGTCGGTGCTACAAAGAAGTGGGAACGTATTGAAAGTTATGGTCCTAAATTTGTGGAGAATATCGTTCAGGCAATCAGTAGGGATTTGCTCTGTTATTCTATGAGAAGGCTGAAAGATTATGAGATTTGTGCGCATGTACATGATGAAGTCATTGTGGAGTGCGGGATGGATGAATCTTTGGAGATTGTCTGCAAACTGATGGGAGAAGCGCCACCGTGGGCTAAAGGATTGGAGCTTAGGGCTGATGGGTATGAGACCATGTTTTACAAAAAAGAATAGAAAAAGAGTACAATGTGTATTTGGAAAATCAATAACCATGTGATAGACTTAATAAAGAATACACGTTAAGAGGTGACTTGATAATGGCAAATAATAGAGAAAAAAAGCAATTTCCCTTGATTGATAAAAAAAGTTGTATCATATATTTATATAAAATTATTTCATCTTGTGAAATTTGCATGGATACATTTAAAACCTACAATCTACAGACGGAATATGAATTGAAAAAATTCAAAAAAGGAGATTTGATTCCAATAGAGATATATCAAGATATATGTCATAAAACATATAATGTCATGGAATACATTTTGAATTTATTAGGTGATGCCCAGACATCTTCTATATCATATTTTAAATATAGAAACTTGATACAAAAAAGAATTAAAAAGGGAATGACAGATATACAAATACTACCTCATAGTGAGGAAATAACAGATCTTTTGTCTGAATTTAACAAAATGCGAAATTGGCTAAATCATGTACCAGAGTCATTATTAGTTTCAGAAATGGAATTAGTAAATAATGGAAAAGCAGAATTGCCTTTGAATCCTGTAATAATCGTACATCATAAGTTTGCTTCGTATGAATATTTTGAACATTTATATTTATCTAATGTTGATTTTTGTAAAAAAGCAAGAAAAATTATTCAGGCAGCTAAAAGAGATTATTCTCTATTAGTGGGAGAGTCAGTGAGTTACCAAAGAGTATATTCTGATGAACCTATAGGAATAGGAAGTGCCGAGGCGGCAAAAATGTCTGCTAAAATTCAAGGACTCAAAGAAGAAGAGTAACACGAAGGAAGCTGTTTTTAATAAATAGCTTCCTTCGTTATAAATATTAGGCGACTGTTCGAGAATAATCAGTAACATATGTTTGATTTTCTGCAAGAGTAACACCAAGATTTCTTGCGATTTCTAGTTGCTTTTCTGATGGTTTTTGACCAAGTGGTAGATTTCTAGGATGCCCCGGTACATGACTGGTTTTAACGGATGGAAACTCGATAATATTTGTAGGAGCAGATTTTGCTTCTGAAGAGGTGATTTCTTTGTATTTACTTAAAGTACGAGGGATATTTTCTTTTATTTTGGCAATGTCTTTAGAGGGAATTTTCTTATAAATAAGAAATCCTGCTATTGCAGTACCAAGTAATACAGAGGTGATTATAATTTCCTTCTTGTGGTGTTTGATTTCTTCAAATAAGTTGTTCTTTTCATTGGTTTGTTTAAGGTTTGTAGGTGTTGGCATAAGGACCTCCTTTTGACAGGTGATTTTATATATGTTACAATCCAAGTATACGACAAGGTTGTCGGATATTCAATGATTTGTGAGTCAAAATAGATACGACAACATTTGAAATTTGTCTGCAGTGGAGGTAAAGATGGCTTATAAAAAAAGCAAAAAAGCATCGTTTGACAAAAATTGTGTAATGGAAGCATTACATCTTAGAGGGAGTAGTATAAGAAAATTAGATGATGCATATGAATTTGGCTGGTCTTCAAAATCTGTTGAAAGAGGATTAAGAGATGGAGAAGTTTCACCAGATCTTTTAGATGCATTAGGGAGATATCTCAATGTCGAGCCTGATTATTTAGCGGGGAAGTATCATCGAGAATGTGAAAAGGTAAAAGACCCGTTTATAAGAGAAATATGGATAAGGTCATTAAAGGCAGAAAAATATCCATACATTTTGAAACAACAGAAAACTAAGATTGAAGGGAAATTCCTATATGATAAATATATAGAATATGTTCTGACTATTCATGATATATCTATGGAACAATTTAATAGTATGGAAGGAGAAAAAAGAAGAGATTTCCAAATTGCATTAGAAGGTGCAATTGCTCCGCTTCTTATCAAATATTTTCCGCAGAATGCATTTGGAAAGGATACATGGCCAGATGTTTATAGATTACAAAGTGAAATAGAAGATTATGGAATAGATGAACCGGAATTACCAGAAGATTTTTGGGATGATGAAGGAGAGGATAGATTTAAGGCTAAATATGATAATAAATAATTTTTCTGCCAGGTTAAAATCTGGCAGATTTTTTTTGCCTGTGACTCAGAGGGGGAATTGTACCCTTCTGAATTTTTTCATTTTTACAGGAGGAAAGTCGAATGGAATTATTGATTTTTACAGCAAATCAGACAGGAAACAAAAAGAACTGCTATTACCCAAACAGAGTAGTGGCGAAGAATGCTGCAGAGTTGCAGAAGGCTGTGATGATGGACCATGTGTGTGCAGAGTACCGCAATGATTACAGAAGCAATGCCAATTTCATGCAGTCTGTGGTGGTAGTGATGGACTGTGATAATGACCATTCCGAACTTCCGGGGGACTGGATGACTCCTGATAAGCTGAAAGCCTTATTGCCGACGGTAGCATTTGCGATTGCTCCGAGCCGCAACAACATGAAGGAGAAAGACGGGAAACCGGCAAGACCGAGATTTCATGTCTATTTCTTCATTCATGCCATTACTGATTCATCAAAATATGCCGCCTTAAAGCGTGCTATCTGGAAACGCTTTCCGTTCTTTGATGGAAATGCTCTGGATGCAGGACGCTTCATTTATGGTGCGGATGCCGGAGAGTGTATCTGGCATGATGGCGGTACATTGATTGATGACATTGTGACTGTGGAAGAAAGCGAACATGGTTCCTATGACAGCGGTGTGATTCCGGCGGGAATGCGTAACAGCACACTTTCAAGATTCGCGGGAAGAGTTGTGGTCCGTTACGGAGCAACCGACAAGGCTTATCAGATTTTCAGGGAAGAAGCAATGAAATGTGATCCGCCACTGGATGAAGAGGAACTGGGTGTTATCTGGAACAGTGCCACAAAGTTTGCAAAGAAGGTACAGGAACAAGAAGATTATGTGTCTCCGGAAGAGTATGAGGATGATTTTGCTCCGGATTCTTTGAAACCATCGGATTATTCCGATATCGGACAGGCAAAAGTGCTTACCCGTGAGTATGGGAATGAACTGCGTTTCTCCACAGCTACAGATTATCTTCGTTTTAATGGTGAATACTGGGTGGAATCTAAACAACAGGCAGTGGGAGCCATGGAAGAGTTTCTGGATTTACAGCTTCAGGACGCTTTGGATGCAGAGGGATGTGCCATGAAAGGTATGGTTGCTCTGGGGTTTGATGAGGATGCAGTCAGAAAGGGCGGCAAGAAATTTGAAGAATTGCTCACTGAGGATGAAGAAAAAGCCGCTTATGCAGTTTATCAGGCAGCAGTCACCTATGTGAAGTTCGTGATGAAACGCCGTGACATGAAATATGTGGTGTCCGCATTACAGGCGGCAAAGCCGATGTTGGAGGTTCAGCCATCGGATTTAGACAGAAACGAATTTCTTTTGAATACACCAAACGCAACCTATTATCTGCCAGATGGTCTTAGTGGCATGAAAGCACATGATGCCGCTGACCTCATCACAAAGAGTACCTTAGTGTCTCCGGGGGATGATGGCAGACAGCTTTGGGAAGAAGCTCTGGATTTATTTTTCTGTGGTGATAAAGAACTGATTGAGTATGTGCAGAAGATTGTGGGTCTGTCTGCCATCGGGAAAGTATATGTGGAATCCATGATCATTGTATACGGAGATGGCCGCAATGGTAAATCAACCTTCTGGAACTCTATCTCCAGAGTGTTGGGAACATACAGTGGTTCCATGTCTGCGGATGCCCTGACTGTGGGGTGCAAGAGAAATGTGAAACCGGAAATGGCGGAGCTTAAGGGCAAGCGTCTTATCATTGCTGCAGAGTTGGAAGAGGGAATGCGTCTGAACACATCTGTCATCAAACAGCTTTGTTCTACGGATGAAATCAGTGCTGAGAAAAAGTACAAAGATCCGTTCCGTTTTATTCCATCACACACATTGGTTCTTTACACAAATCATCTTCCGAGAGTTGGTGCCAATGATGACGGTACCTGGCGAAGACTTGTGGTCATTCCGTTCAATGCCAGAATCGAGGGCAAGAGTGACGTGAAGAACTACACGGATTATCTGGTAAAGAATGCTGGTCCGGCTATCATGGCATGGATCATTGAAGGAGCCCAGAAAGCGATTCAGCAGAAATACAAATTTGATGTACCGGCATGTATGGATGCTGCTATCAAGGCATACCGCGAGAACAATGACTGGCTTGGTGCATTTTTGGATGAATGCTGTGAACTGGACAGTTCCTATACCCAGAAGTCCGGGGATTTCTATTCTGCATATCGTGCTTATTGCACAAGATGCGGAGAGTATGCCAGAAGTACCACAGATTTTTATTCTGCCATTGATTCTATCGGACTTACCAGAAAGAAAACGAAAAAAGGTGTGTTCATTAAGGGCGTAAGACTGAAAGAAGAAGAGGATTTTCTGGACTAAATCCTGAAAGGGTGGTGGTCAGTTAAGGTCTTAGTAAGAAGTTTCTTATAGAGAGTTTTTTAGTAAAAAAATGCTATAAGAGGGTTTTAAGAAATGACTGTCCCAGACCACCACCCCTAATAAATTTGATGGAGGAATGGCATGAGAGAACGAGAGATTGAAAGAAAATTGGTATCGGCTGTAAAAAGCCGTGGTGGAATATGTCCGAAGTTTGTTTCTCCCGGATTTGATGGAATGCCAGACCGGGTGGTGTTGCTTCCACATGGGAAGTTTGGATTTGTGGAAGTAAAAAGACCGGGAGAAAAGCCCAGACCATTACAGATAGCAAGACACAGACTGTTAAGAAAACTTGGTTTTTTAGTATTTGTATTGGATGGAGAGGAGCAGATTGGAGGGATGATTGATGAGATACAGTCCGCATGAGTATCAGAGATTTGTGATTGATTACATCAAGAAGAATCCCATTGCAGCAGTTTTCCTTGATATGGGACTTGGAAAGACAAGTATCACGCTGACTGCCCTGAATGACTTACTGTTTGACAGTTTTGATGTCCACAGGGTTTTAGTGGTAACACCGCTAAGGGTCGCAAGAAATACTTGGTCATCGGAAATAAAGAAATGGGAGCATCTACAGGATTTGCAATATTCCATAGTGGTGGGTACCGAAAAAGAGAGAATGACAGCACTGGAGAAAAGGGCAGATATTTATATTATCAACCGTGAGAATGTACAGTGGCTGGTGGAAAAGAGTGGAAAGAAATTTGATTATGACATGGTGGTTGTGGATGAGCTGTCATCTTTTAAGAACCATGAGGCGAAAAGATTCCGTGCATTCATGAAGGTCAGACCGAAAGTGAAAAGAATTGTTGGTCTTACCGGTACACCATCCAGTAATGGATTGATGGATTTATTTGCAGAGTTCAAGCTGCTTGATATGGGAGAAAGACTTGGAAGATTCATTGGTGCTTACAGAGCTAACTTTTTCAGACCGGATAAAATGAATGGTCCAATCGTGTACAGCTACAAACCAATCCCAGGAGCAGAGAACATGATTTATAACCGTATTTCTGACATCACCATTTCCATGAAGGCAACAGATTATCTGAAAATGCCGGAGTTGGTATCTTCCAGATATGAGGTGCAGATGGATGATGCGGAAAAACAGAAGTATGAGGAATTTAAGAAAGATTTGGTTCTGGAGATTGAGGATGGGGAGATTACAGCGGCAAATGCAGCTTCACTTTCCGGTAAGTTATCCCAGATGGCAAATGGTGCGGTGTATTCCGATGATCTGACGGTGATGCAGATTCATGACAGAAAACTGGATGCATTGGAAGACATTATAGAAGCGGCAAATGGGAAACCGGTTCTGGTAGCATATTGGTTCAAGCATGATTTGACCAGAATCACGGAAAGGCTTAGAAAACTGAACGTGATTTATCAGAAATTGGATTCTGATGAGAGTATCCGTAAATGGAATGCCAAAGAGTTACAGGTCGGTCTTATCCATCCGGCTTCTGCAGGTCATGGATTAAATCTCCAGAGTGGCGGATCTACAATGGTGTGGTTTGGGCTTACATGGAGTTTGGAACTGTATCAGCAGACAGTAGCCAGACTTTGGAGACAGGGACAGACAGAGAACACGGTTGTCATTCAGCATATTGTGACTGCGGGTACTATTGATGAAAGAATCCTGAAAGCACTGGAACAGAAAGACAATACCCAGTCCGCATTGATAGATGCAGTGAAAGCAGAGGTGAGTGGATATGGCAACTAAGAATCTGGCAGAGAATCCATATGAAAGACTTGCCAATGCAATCATCATACAGGCATCCAAAGATTATATGACAAGTCTTAGGAAAAAGAAACGAAATCCGGGGAGTGCATCAGCAGAGCATGATATCAGGGAATGCGAACGATTTTTCCGTTCCGGTTGGTATCAGGTTCTGACCTCCGTGGATGGAGAGTATTTAATAGCCAAACTGAGAAAAGCAATATGACAATCAGAGTCAATCCGAGGGAAATAAATTTCCAATCGGAGGTACGTGATGACAGCAAAAGAATATTTAAGTCAGGCACTAAATATTGACAGGAGTATCAACAGTAAATTGGAACAGGTTGCTTCCTTGCATGAACTGGCAACAAAAGCAACAACCCTGATGTCCGATATGCCGGGAAGTCCCAACAGGAACATTCACAAGATGGAAGATGCCATTGTGAAGATGGTGGAACTGGAAGATGAAATTTATTCCGACATCCACAGACTGGTGGAGATTAAGACCGACATTACCAGACTTATCAAGCGTCTGGGGAACAGGGATCAGCAGCTTATATTGGAACAGAGATATTTGTGTTTTCGTCCGTGGGAGCAGATTGCAGTAGATCTGGATTACAGTATCCAACACACATTCCGCATCCATGATACAGCAGTAAAAGAAATTGCAAAATTTCTGGAAGATGAGAGTTGATGTGATAGAATGAGAGTTCTTATTTATGATATTGTTATACTGACGAAAGAAACAAAATGACAGAGAGCCATTGCAGAGAAATTTGCAGTGGCTTTTTTCATGAGGAGAATGAGGTGATAGGATGCCGAGAAAACCAAAGCGTCCCTGTTCCCATCCCGGTTGTCCGAATCTGACTGATGGCAGGTTCTGTGAGAAACATGCCAGACAGCACAATCAGGACTATGAGAAGTATGAACGGAACAAGTCCAATAAGAGAAGATATGGCAGAGCATGGAAAAGGATTCGTGATAAATATGTATCACAGCATCCGTTCTGTGAGGTCTGTTATGAAAGAGGAATCTTAGTGGAGACTGAGGAAGTTCATCATAAGAAACCGTTGAGTGAAGGTGGTACACATGAAAGAGATAATCTGATTGCATTGTGCAAGTCGTGTCACTCAAGGATTCATGCAGAGCGTGGAGACCGTTTCAATTCCAACCGTGAATACACCTACTGATGGGGTAGGGGGTATCGCAATCTCTATGGGTTAGCCGATAGGGGAACGACGCGGGGGTATCACGCACAAAAATGGGATTTCAAACAGGGTATATCAAACGATTTCAAAGGAAATCAAAGAAATCAAACGGAAAGCAGGTGAGGGACATGGCCAAAGACGGTACGCGAAGAGGCGGTGCCAGAGCCGGTGCGGGCAGAAAGCCCAAAGCACTGACAGACAAAATCAATGAGGGCATCAGTGCCACGATCATTGAACTGCCGGAGACTCCGACAATGGAAGGCGTTGATGTGCCTCCGGTAAAAGATTATCTGAAAACAAAACAGAAAAGTGGGAAAGACCTGTGTGCAGCAGAAGTTTTTGAAGAGACATGGAAATGGCTGAAAGCAAGGGGGTGTGACAGATTGGTAAGTACCCAGTTGGTGGAACAGTATGCCATGTCGGTATCCCGTTGGATTCAGTGCGAGGAATGTATTTCAGAATACGGATTTCTTGCAAAGCATCCGACAACCGGAAATGCCATTGCTTCTCCGTATGTTGCCATGTCACAGCAGTACATGAAGCAGGTCAATCAGGTCTGGTATCAGATTTACCAGATTGTAAAAGAAAACTGTTCCGTGGAATGGCAGGGAGCAACACCACAGGATGATGTGATGGAACGACTGCTCAGGACAAGGAACGGATCATAGGAGGCAGGAACAAAATGGGAGAAACAAAATATTTTTTGATGGAAGTCGATAAGTTGATTCCTTATGCGAGAAATGCCAGAACGCATTCCGAAGTACAGATTGTTCAGATTGCGGCAAGCATTAAGGAGTTCGGTTTCTTGTCGCCGGTCATCATTTCAAAGGATAACACCATCCTGTGTGGACATGGAAGATACTATGCTGCTCAGAAACTGGGGCTTGAAAAGATTCCATGCATTCAGGAGGAATATCTGACTGAGGCTCAAAAGAGAGCTTATATCCTGGCAGATAACAAAATCAGCCAGAATGCCGGATGGGATGAAGAACTGTTAAAGATTGAGATTGCAGATTTACAGGGAGAGGATTTTGATGTTTCCCTGACCGGTTTTGAGGATTATGAAATCACGGATTTATTTGCAGTCCATGAGGAACACCCGCATGAAGAAAAACAGGTGGAAAATAAAGAGTATGACGAAGAGGAGTTTGGGGATGAAGAATTTGAACACGAATGTCCGAGATGCGGATTCAAATACAACTAAACACCGCTTCCCGTGGAAATGGAGATTATCCGACCTGAAAGATGTGGAGAAGAATGGCAAAAAGGTATTTAGCTGCTTCTCCTGTGGCGGTGGTTCCACAATGGGATATAAACTTGCCGGTTACACGGTGGTCGGGAACTGTGAGATTGATGAGGATATGGAAGCGATTTATAAGCAGAACCATCATCCGAAGCATACCTATCTCATGGATATCCGAGATTTCAACCGTTTAGGAACTTATCCGGATGAGCTGAAGGAGTTGGATATTCTGGATGGTTCGCCGCCATGCAGTGTGTTCTCTGATGCGGGAGCAAGGGAAAAAGGCTGGGGTACGGAAAAGACATTCCGTGAAGGACAGAAGAAACAGAGATTGGATGACCTGTTTTTACATTTCATCCATACAGCAGAAATATTAAAACCAAAGATTATCATTGCAGAGAATGTAAAAGGTCTGGTGGCCGGTAACGCAAAGGGATATGTCAATGAAATCATCAAAGCATTTAAGTCTGCCGGATATTCCGTGCAGATTTTTCTTTTGGATGCCCAGACAATGGGTGTGCCACAGAGACGAAAAAGGGTGTTCTTCATTGCAAGGAGAAATGACCTGAATTTGCCTAAGCTGGTACTGGATTTTAGGGAGAAGCCAATCCACTTCGGAGAGGTCAGAAGTGCTCATGGTATTCCACTTAAGGAATGTATGATGGCAAGCCTGATTAAGAAGAGAAAGCCGGGGGATAAATGCTTTTCCGATATTTCCGAACGTGTGCGTGGAAAAAGGTCTATGTTCAATGACAGGATTGTGGAAGACCACGTGATAGCTCCGACAAATACATCCGGTGGGATGAGCGTTAGATTTGTGGATGGGGAGAAATATTCCGATGCAGATTACATTGCAACCCAGACATTCCCACAGGATTATGATTTTGGAAAAGAATCTGTCCAGTATGTGTGCGGGATGAGTGTTCCGCCGGTTATGATGGCACAGATTGCATCCGCTGTGTATGAGCAGTGGTTAAAGGGTGGTGTTTGTGATGAGGAAACTGAAAAAATATAAGCCAACAAAGTTCATGGCTGAGGATTCTGTGTACAGCAAAGAACTGGCGGATTATGCAGTTTCCTTTATTGAATGCCTGTGTCACACGAAAGGCACATGGGCGGGCAAGTCATTTGAACTGATTGATTGGCAGGAACAGATTATCAGGGATGTGTTTGGAACTATCAAGCCAAACGGCTACAGGCAGTTCAACACAGCCTATATTGAGATTCCTAAGAAGATGGGTAAGTCGGAATTAGCGGCAGCAGTCGCACTTTTGCTTACCTGTGGAGATGGGGAAGAGAGAGCAGAGGTTTATGGATGTGCCGCTGACAGGCAGCAGGCATCCATTGTATTTGAGGTTGCCGCTGACATGGTGCGTATGTGTCCGGCACTGAATAAAAGAGTGAAGATTTTGGCATCCCAGAAGAGAATAATTTACCAGCCGACGAACAGCTTTTATCAGGTGTTGTCGGCTGAAGCCTATTCTAAGCACGGTTTTAATATCCACGGAGTTGTGTTTGATGAGCTGCATACACAGCCAAATAGGAAACTGTTTGATGTTATGACCAAAGGCTCTGGAGATGCAAGAACACAACCTTTGTATTTTCTGATTACAACAGCCGGTACGGATACAAACAGTATCTGTTATGAAACACACCAGAAAGCAAAGGATATTATTGAGGGAAGAAAGATTGACCCAACATTCTATCCTGTGATATATGGTGCAGATGAGAATGATGATTGGACAGACCCAGAAGTATGGAAGAAAGCAAATCCATCTCTTGGGATTACGGTTAGTATTGATAAGGTTCAAGCTGCATGTGATTCTGCAAAACAGAATCCGGGAGAGGAAAATGCTTTCAGGCAGTTAAGATTGAACCAGTGGGTAAAACAGGCAGTCCGTTGGATGCCGATGGAAAAATGGGATGCGTGTGCATTCCATGTAAATGAAGACGATTTGGAAGGCCGTGCATGTTACGGTGGTTTGGACTTATCCTCTACCACAGACATTACGGCTTTTGTATTGGTCTTTCCTCCGAGAGACGAGGATGACAAGTTTGCAATTCTCCCTTACTTCTGGATTCCGGAAGATACGTTGGAACTGCGAGTCAGAAGAGACCATGTTCCATACGATGTCTGGGAGAAGCAAGGATTTCTTATGACCACGGAAGGCAATGTTGTCCATTATGGATTTATTGAAAAATTTATAGAGAGATTGGGCGAGCGTTTCAATATTCGTGAAATTGCCTTTGACCGTTGGGGTGCTGTACAGATGGTACAGAACCTTGAGGGGATGGGTTTTACGGTTGTTCCATTTGGACAGGGGTTCAAAGATATGAGTCCTCCGACAAAAGAATTGATGAAACTGACTTTGGAACAGAAACTTGCCCACGGAGGGCATCCGGTTCTCCGTTGGATGATGGATAACATTTATATCCGCAATGATCCAGCGGGAAATATCAAAGCAGACAAGGAAAAATCCACAGAAAAGATTGACGGTGCCATTGCAACTATTATGGGACTGGACAGAGCAATCCGTTGTGGAAATGATGTCACAGCATCTGTTTATGATGAGCGTGGTATCTTGTTTATTTGAGTATAAAAAGGAATAGTCGAACTGTTTGTTTAGTGCTATTATAAGTAGTAAGTTAGAAATAATCACGTAATAAACAGGAGACGAAAAATGACTATTGATATGAAGTTTTTTAATGTATATTATTTCTGTCATTTGGCAAATGAAAGTATGGGAAAGTTTGATTATGCTTCAACTAATGCAGAATTTATAGAAAGACAATTTGAAGTTGAACCAGAGGATTTTCCTAGAACATCGGTATTGAGAGAATATTGTTGGTGGCTGGTGGACAGGGTATTTTACGAACAGGCAAATCATATAGCACAAACAGAAGAGGTTGCAGATTTTAATCCGATTGCCTGGATTAATCAAGCAATCATGAAATATAAAAATATTAATGTTTCATCCCTAAAAAAGTTTGAGTGTAACGAAAATGATTTTTTAGAGAAGTTTAATCAATATATTGAGTTTTTGGATACTGTGTGCGAAGATTTGTATTTTGAAATTATTGGTGATATTGCTATTGAAGTTGAATTTATTTTGTTTCAAAACAGAGATTTTTTGCTTCGTTTCAATGATCAAGTGGCTGTCATGTTTCGTGAACATCCTCGGAAGAGGGCTTATGTGCCGGAATGGGTAAAACGAGCAGTTTTGTTTAGAGACAGAGGTTGCTGTGTGTTTTGCAAGAAGGATTTAACAGGATTGTATTCTCTATTGGAAGATAATGAGAAGCATTTTGATCATATCGTTCCCTTAAATGAAGGGGGAATAAATGATGTTTGCAACATGCAATTATCCTGTCAAGATTGCAATCTGTCAAAATCAGATAATAGTATGACAAGTTCATTGTATCAAAGTGCATATTAAGAGAGAAGCATCTATCAGAAATGGTAGGTGCTTTTCTTATGCTTATTTTTAAGGAGGATTGATGATTATGGGAATCTTAAGTGGAATTTTTAAGTCAAGAGATAAGCCACAAAATGCAACATCCGGCAGTGCGTACCGATTTTTTATCGGTGGTAGTTCCAGCGGAAAGAATGTCAATGAGCGTTCTGCCATGCAGATGACAGCGGTGTATTCCTGTGTGCGTATCTTATCAGAGGCGGTGGCATGTCTTCCGCTTCATGTATACAAATACAACGGAGATGGCGGAAAGGAGAAAGCGGTAAAACATCCGCTTTATTTTTTACTCCATGATGAGCCGAATCCGGAGATGACTTCCTTTGTGTTTAGGGAGACATTGATGACACATTTACTCCTATGGGGGAATGCCTATGCTCAGATTATCCGTAATGGTAAGGGAGAGATCATTGCTCTTTATCCATTGATGCCCAACCGAATGACGGTGGACAGGGATGATAAAGGACAGCTTTATTATCAGTACAATACCAGTAAGGATGATGCACCGACCATGAAGGGGAGTATGGTAAATTTGAAACCATCGGATGTGCTTCACATTCCCGGTCTTGGATTTGATGGATTGGTTGGATATTCTCCGATTGCAATGGCAAAGAATGCGATTGGCATGGCGATTGCCTGTGAAGAGTATGGTGCAAAGTTCTTTGCGAATGGTGCCACACCGGGCGGTATTCTGGAGCATCCGGGAACCGTAAAAGACCCACAGAGGGTAAGGGAAAGTTGGACATCTGCCTTTGGTGGAAGTTCCAATGCCAATAAGGTTGCAGTTCTGGAGGAGGGAATGAAGTACACACCGATTTCCATTAGTCCGGAACAGGCACAGTTTTTAGAAACAAGAAAATTTCAGATAAATGAAATAGCTCGTATTTTCCGAGTTCCGCCACACATGGTCGGGGATTTGGAGAAGTCGAGCTTTTCTAATATAGAGCAGCAGTCTTTGGAGTTCGTGAAATACACCTTAGATCCCTGGGTTGCAAGGTGGGAACAGGCGATTGTCCGTTCCTTATTTTCTGCGGATGAGAAAACACAATACTTCGTCAAGTTCAATGTGGACGGGTTGCTCCGTGGTGATTATCAGAGCCGTATGAACGGTTATGCCATCGGCAGACAGAACGGTTGGATGAGTGCCAATGATATCAGGGAACTTGAAAATCTTGACCGTATTCCGGAAGAGGAAGGTGGCGATCTGTACCTTATCAACGGGAATATGACCAAATTAAAAGACGCAGGAATATTTGCGGGAAAGGAGAGCGAACCGAATGAAGAAGTTTTGGAAGTGGAAGAACCACAAGGTTCTGAATCAGGAGACACAGACGGAAACGGTGGAGAGAACACTGTTCCTAAACGGCACCATCGCAGAGGATAGCTGGTTTGATGATGACGTCACACCGCAGATGTTCAAGGAAGAATTGATGGATGGAAGTGGAAACATTACAGTCTGGATCAATTCGCCCGGTGGAGACTGTGTGGCGGCTGCCCAGATTTATAACATGCTCCGTGAGTATGAGGGCAAGGTCACAGTCAAGATTGACGGCATTGCGGCATCCGCAGCTTCGGTCATTGCCATGGCCGGTGACAGGGTGCTGATGTCTCCGGTATCCACGATGATGATCCACAATCCGATGACCATTGCATTTGGGGATTCCGGGGAAATGCAGAGAGCCATTGACATGTTGAAAAGCGTGAAGGATTCCATCATCAATGCTTATGAGCTGAAAACCGGAATGTCCAGAACAAAGTTGGCACACCTCATGGATGCGGAAACATGGATGGACGCAAACAAGGCCATTGAGCTTGGATTTGCAGATGAAATCATCCAGAGAAATGGTGCTGTGGATGAGATGGAAATGCAACAGGTATCCATGCTGTATTCAAAAACAGCGGTGGTCAATTCCTTAATGGATAAGATTGCTGAGAAATGCAAGATACAGCAGAAAAATGAAACTGAAAATAGTAACAAAGTCAAAGCCGATTCCCTCATGGATCGACTTTTTTTAATGAAAAATTGGAGGTAGAAAGTTATGACTATTTTAGAATTGAGAGAAAAGAGAAACAAAGCATGGGAAGCTGCAAAGGCTTTCGTAGAAACAAAACGTGATAAGGATGGTCTGTTATCCGCTGAGGATGCAGCGACTTATGCAGAGATGGAGCAGAAGGTACAGAATTATACTGCTGAGATTGCACGTATGGAAGAGATGGAGGCTATGGAAGCAGAGCTGAATAAGCCTGTGAATACTCCAATTACCGGTAAGCCGATGAACGGTGGCAAGGCTCCTGAAAAGAAGACAGGCCGCGCATCTGATGAATACCGTGATGCTATGCTCCATGCAATCCGTAACAACTTCCGCAATATCAGAAATGTGCTTTCTGAGGGAATTGATGCGGATGGTGGTTACTTAGTTCCGGAAGAGTACGATTCCAGATTGATTGAAGGTCTGGAAGAGGAAAACATCTTCCGTAGACTGGGTACAACCATTACAACCAGTGGAGAACGCAAGATTAACATTGCAGGTTCTAAACCGGCTGCAGCATGGATTGATGAAGGCGAGGCATTGACTTTTGGTGATGCGAAGTTCGACCAGATCAATCTGGATGCCCATAAACTTCATGTGGCTGTAAAGGTTACAGAAGAGTTGCTTTACGACAATGCATTTGGCTTAGAGAATTACTTAATCCGTCAGTTCTCCAGAGCATTGGCAAATGCAGAAGAGGATGCATTCCTCAATGGTGACGGTACCGGCAAGCCTCTTGGAATTTTTGCAGAGGTCGGCGGTGGAGAAATCGGTGTAACTGCTGCGAGTGCAACCGAAATCACAGCGGATGAAATCATCAATCTGGTTTACGCATTAAAGCGTCCTTATCGTAAGAAGGCAAAATTCATTATGAATGATGCGACCATTGCGGCACTTCGTAAGCTAAAGGATGAAAATGGTCAGTATTTATGGCAGCCTTCTTTACAGGCTGGGGAACCGGACAGACTCTTTGGCTATGAAGTAATGACTTCTGCCTATGTTCCTACCATTGCAGCGGGCAAGCCTGTTATTGCCTTTGGTGATTTCAGCTACTACAACATTGGTGACCGTGGGGTTCGTTCTTTCGCAGAACTTAAGGAACTCTTTTCCGGAAACGGTATGGTCGGTTTTGTGGCAAAGGAACGTGTGGATGGTAAGTTAGTGCTTGCCGAAGCAGTTCAGGTGCTTAAGATGGGTGCCTAATTCTGGAAATAGGGTGGTGTCGGATTAGTCTGGCACCATCTTAAATGCGGAGGTGGAAACGTGGTAGTAACGTTGGATGAAATGAAGAAATATCTGCGTGTAGACTTTGATGATGATGATGTTCTGCTCCGTAATATTATGGAATCTGCCCAGACCTTATGCATGGATGTGGCAAGAATCACGGATGAGGATGTTTTTGAGGAAGAGCCTTGTGCCAGAATTGCAGTCATGTATGCGGTTGCGTATCTGTATGAACACAGGGAAGAAGCAGATTATCATGCATTAACATTATCACTCCGTTCTTTACTCTTTGGGTGCAGACAGGAGGGATTCTGATGAAGGTATCTTTTTTGAATGAGAAAATCCTGTTCCAGAAGAGTACTGTGGTGTCGGATGCCATTGGTAACCGTAAAAATGCCTGGGAAGATTATTATTCCTGTTTTGCCACCATTGGTGGGGAAGGTGGGAATGAGAAATCAGAAGCCGGTCAGACAGTGGATGGTGCAAGTATTACATTTACAGTCAGGTATTGCAATCAACTTGTGGGCATCGTGTCCGCAGGTTTCCGCATCCTGTTTTGCGGGGAGATTTACAACATTCTTTCCGTAGACCACATGAATTATAAAAAGAAATCTTTGAAATTCCGATGTGAGAAAGCGAGGCGGTAAAAGTGGCGTCCACAGTAAATATCAACGACATGGCAGATGTGATCATGCAAGGGCTGACAGAATTTGCAGAACTTGCCACGGATGATATGAAAGAAGCTGTGAAACATGCAAGTACCACAGTCCGTAAGGAGATAAAGGCAAATGCTCCGGAGGAAACCGGAAAGTATGCAAAGAGCTGGACAGCAAAGAAGGTCAGGGAAACATCCCAGACTCTGACAATGGTGGTTCATTCTAAGAACCGGTATCAGCTTGCTCATCTTCTGGAATATGGTCATGCCAAAAGAAATGGTGGCAGAGTGGAAGGGAAAGCCCATATCGCACCAGCGGAACAGCATGGAATCAGACAGTTACAGGAAGAGATAGAAAGAGCACTGAGAGGTTAGGAGATGGAAGAATTATTACAGATTTTAAGTGAAACGCAGATTCCCTTTGCATACCATCACTTTGCAGAGGGGGAATCACCAGAGCCGCCATTTATCTGCTATCTGCTTCCGGGAAGCAATAACTTCTCAGCGGATGGCAAGGTCTATTACAAGATAAATGAGGTTCATATAGAACTGTACACCGATTTGAAAGATTTGGCGGTGGAACAGCAGTTAGAGGATGTGTTGGATGAACATGGAATCTTTTACAACAAATCTGAAACTTGGATAGAGAGCGAAAAGCTCTATGAAGTCCTTTACACATTTGAGATGGAGGTATAGAGATGTCAGAGAAAAATAACAAAGTAAAATATAATCTGAAAAATGCACATTACGCATTACTCACCATTGCAGAAGATGGCACGGTTTCCTATGGAGATCCGAAATCCATTCCTGGTTCGGTGTCTATTTCACTGGATGCGAACGGAGAACCGGAAAACTTCTATGCAGATGGTATCGCCTACTATGTTATCAACAATAACATGGGGTATGAGGGAGATTTGGAACTTGCACTTATCCCGGAAGATTTCCGTACAGAAATCCTGAAGGAAGAGTTGGATGATAACGGTGTGCTGATTGAGAATGCACAGGTGGAATTGGAGTCCTTTGCATTACTCTTTGAGTTTGATGGTGACCAGAGACATATCCGCCATGTGCTTTATAATTGCGCCGCATCCAGACCGGGTATCGAGGGCAAGACCAATGAGGATACCAGAGAGGTACAGACAGAGACGCTGACCATTAAGGCAACACCGCTTTCCAGCGGTCTTGTGAAAGCAAAGACCGGTAATACCACAGACACAACCGTTTACAATGATTGGTACAAAGCTGTGTATATGCCTTTAGTTGTAGAAGAGGATGAAGGAGGCGTGGCATAATGAGCATGATTAAGCAGATTGAAATTGACGGTAAGCAGGTGCCCTTTAAGGCATCTGCTGCCATTCCGAGAATTTACCGCATGAAGTTCCAGAGGGATATTTATAAGGACCTGAAAGCATTGGAAAAATCTATTGGAGATAGCAGCGAGGAAAGCTCCAATCTGGACATGTTTTCTTTGGAGATGTTTGAGAATATCGCATTTGTCATGGCAAAACATGCAGATGCAAGCATTCCGAACACACCGGAAGAGTGGCTGGATGGGTTCAATACTTTTTCCATTTATCAGGTGCTTCCACAGCTCATTGAACTCTGGGGATTGAATGTGCAGACGGATGTGGAAGCTAAAAAAAACTTCGTCAGACAGACCGTGAAATGACAACACCGTTGTTTCTGTTAAGGTGTGTGCAGTTAGGCCTGTCGATGGCAGATTTGGAGCTGCTGTCGATAGGACTTATCAATGACATGTATGCCGAAAGCAGGAATGATGATTGTAAGTATGCGACATTGGCTACACAGGAGGATTTTGACAGATTTTAAGTTGCTTCAGACGAATAAAGAGTATTCCCAATGCTTTATGAAATTACTGTTGGGAATAAAGGTTGGGAATAAAACGGTTGGTAGTTGCAGGGGATTGAGAAATAGATCTTTTTATAGTATGATTATTCTCGTGGGTAGAGGTTCACGAGAATTTGAAGTTGGAGGTGAGGTTTCATGCAGGATATAGTTGCAAAATTGACTGCAAAGGATGATAAATATGCTTGTGCCATTGCTGATAAAATTATTTCAGAAAGTCAAGATACTGACGAATGGTATGAATACTTTGATGATTTTGCTTCTCTGCTTAATCATCCAAAGTCATTGGTAAGAAACCGTGTGATGTACATTCTTGCTGCTAACGCACAGTGGGATAATGAGAATCGTTTTGATGCGATAATATCAGATTATCTTGAGCATGTTACGGATGAGAAACCGATTACAGCAAGACAATGTATAAAGGCTCTTGCACAGGTGGGAGTAGCAAAGCCACAGTATATTCCAAGAATACTATCATGTTTGCATGAGGCGGATTTATCGAAATATAAAGATAGTATGCGTCCGTTGATTAAAAAGGATATTGCAGAAACAGAAAAAATATTGACATCCTCTGATCTATAAACAAAGTAAAATTTCAGTTCTACGGAGACAAACAAAATAGAATAAAAAATTACTTTCGGCATCTGTCAGAAAAGGCAGGTGCCATTTTTATACCCAAAAACAGAAAGTGGGTGGTGGATTTTGAATGTAAACAAAGACTGGACGGGTAACAGGAACGGTATTTATACCACACTGGGAGCGTCCAATCATTCTGATAAGGAAAGACAGAGCCATGATTATTATGCCACAGAGCCAAAGGCAACGGAATTGCTTCTGGCAGAGGAAACTTTTGCTCCTGTCATATGGGAATGTGCCTGTGGGGAAGGGCATATGGCAAAGGTGTTGGAAGAGAAAGGGTATCAGGTCATCAGTACGGATCTGATTTATCGTGGCTATGGAAATGAGGAGTCGGTGGATTTCTTGCATGAACCGGTAGCAGAGTTTGAGGGGGATATTATTACAAATCCTCCATACAAGTATGCGTTACAGTTTGTGGAGAAAGCACTGGAGAGAGTAAAACCGGGCAGAAAAGTTGCAATGTTTTTGAAACTGCAATTCTTGGAGGGAAAGAGCAGAAAGCAGTTCTTTTTGAAGCATCCGCCGAAGACGGTATATGTCAGTTCATCCAGACTGATATGTGCCATGAATGGGGAATTTGAAAAGTATCCGTCCAGTGCAGTGGCATATGCCTGGTTTGTGTGGGAAAAAGGATATAAAGGAAATCCAGAAATCAAATGGATAAATTGATGGAGCAGAGATGCTTCTTTTTTTGTGCTTAAAATGGGAGGTGAGAGAATAAATGGCAAGCAGAATACAGGGTATTACCGTGGAAATCGGTGGCGATACCACGAAACTTACAACAGCATTAAAAGGTGTAAACAGCGAAATCCGTAATACCCAGTCACAGCTACGTGATGTAGAGAAACTGCTGAAACTTGATCCGGGCAATACGGAACTCTTATCCCAGAAGCAGAGATTATTGAATGAGGAAGTTCAGGCTACAAAAGAAAAACTGGAAGCGTTAAAGACTGCCAGTGAACAGGCCAATGCCGTTTTGGAACAAGGGACGATAAGCAAAGACCAGTATGATGCACTCCAGAGGGAAATCATTGCTACAGAACAGGCATTAGAAGACTTGGAAGAACAGGCGGAGCAGTCAGCGGTGGCATTGCAGAAAATATCTGCAACTGGTACAAAGTTTCAGGAGGTTGGCGGAAAGATAGAGAGTGTCGGAAAGTCACTTATGCCGATGTCTGCGGCAGTGATTGGAATTGGTGTGGCTGGATTAAAGGTTGCAACCGACTTTGAAAAGGCAATGTCCGGTGTTCAGGCAATTACAGGAGCAACGGGGGAAGAATTTGAGAAACTTCGTGAAACAGCTATTGGTCTTGGTGCTACTACAGCTTTTTCATCTGGAGAAGTCGCAGAAGCGATGACCGAGATGGCAAAAGCCGGATGGTCTACCACTCAGATTATTGATGGTATGGCGGGTGTGCTGGATGCAACAGCCGCTTCCGGAGAAAGCCTAGGAACAGTTGCGACTATCGTAGCGGATGCGATTACCGGTTTTGGATTGTCTGCGAAAGACTCTGCAAGAGTTGCGGACTTGATGACACAAGCAGCAAACTCCGGTACAATCGGTGTTTCCGATTTGGGAGAGTCTTATAAATATGTGGCTCCGTTGGCACAATCAATGGGGCTTTCCATTGAAGATGTGACAACAGCATTGTCAGCTATGTCTATGGCCGGTATTAAGGGTTCCCAGGCAGGTACTTCTCTTAGAACGGTATTGGCAAATATGGCAAAGCCTTCTGATACAGTGGCTACCGCAATGAAAGATTTGGGGATTGAGATTGCCAATGCAGATGGCTCGTTCAAATCGTTGGATGAAATCATTACTACAATGCGGACCAGTTTCGATGGTTTGACGGATGATCAGAAAGCCTATTACGCAACAGCACTTGCTGGTAAGGAAGGAATGTCTGGTCTGATTTCGCTTTTGAATTTGACGCAGGAAGAATATGATGCATTGTCTGCTTCTATGAATAACTGCTCTGGTATTGCCGGAGAGACAGCAGCAGTTATGCAGGACAATTTACAGAGCAAGGTGGAACAGCTTGGCGGTGCGTTGGAATCTCTGGCGATTAAACTGTCAGAGTATGTGATTCCATTTTTAACAGGACTGGTGGAAAAGATTACAGCGGCAGTTGATGCGTTCACGAACATGAACCCGATGGTACAGAAGGCAGTTCTGGTAATCGGCGGAATCCTTGCTGTTGCGGGTCCGATACTGATTGTGGTGGGTAAAATCATATCCGCAGTTGGAACAATTATGACAATTATTCCGAAGCTGTCAGGGATGATCACAGCGGTTAAAACAGCCTTTGCGGCACTGAATACTACCATGCTTGCCAATCCGATATTCCTGATTATTGCAGCCATTACCGCGCTGGTAGCGGCTTTTATTTATCTATGGAATACCAATGAGGATTTCAGGCAGTTCTGGATTAACCTGTGGGAAAACATCAAGGAAGTGGCGATTTCTGTATGGAATGCCATTAAGGAGTTTTTTACAGCGGCATGGGAAGCAATCAGCAGTACAGCCCAGACCATCTGGAATGGGATTAAGAATTTCTTCTCAGCTCTCTGGGAAGGAATCAAAACGATATTTACAACGGTGTTGAATGTGATTAGCACGATTGTGATTACCTATTTTAATATCTACAAGACAATCATCACAACCGTATTCAATGCAATCAAAACTGTAATCACAACGGTGCTGAATGCAATAAAAACGGTCATTACAACCGTATGGAATACGATTAAGACCATATTCACCACAGTCCTGAATACTATTCAATCTGTGGTGTCAGGAGCGTTTAATGCAATGTGGAACGGTATCAAAAATACAGTATCAGGCATTGTGAATACCATTAAAACCGGATTCAACAATGCAGTCAGCTTTATCAAAAATCTGGCATCAGCCGCATTCCAGTGGGGAGCAGATATTATTCAGGGTATCGTGAATGGTATTAAGAGTTGTATTGGTAAGGTTAAGGATGCTGTGACGAATGTTGCAGAGACGATCCGTTCTTTCTTGCATTTCTCTGTTCCAGATGAAGGACCTCTTACGGATTATGAAAGTTGGATGCCTGACTTTATGAGTGGTCTGGCAAAAGGGATTGAACAGAGCAAGGCAGTGGTTGCAAAGGCTGTGGAAGGTGTTGCCGGAGAAATGGTTATCAGCCCACAGATGGCTATGGTCGGAGTTGGATATGAAAATAGTCGTAATACGACTATTCCACAGGAAAATCTATCCGGTATTATGTCTGCAATCACAGATGCACTTTCGCAGATAAATGGGCAGAATGGGGATATCGTGATTCCGATTTATCTGGGCGGAACCATGCTGGATGAAATCATTGTAAATGCACAACAGAGAATGAATCTAAGAAGTGGAGGAAGGTAGGATGGCATTTTTTGAATACTTGAAATTTGACGGAACTGTCCTTCCTCTGCCAGATACTTATGATGTGTCATTATCAGCGGTGGAAGCAGACAGCAGTGGAGAGACAGAAGCGGGAACCACACAGAGGGATGTTGTCCGCCAGGGTGTGGTAACCATTTCTGTCTCTTTTTCCGTGACAGCCAAATGGCTGAAAGCACTGACTGCTTATTCCAAACAGGATAAGTTATCGGTGGACTATTTCGACACGGAAACAGCGGATATGAAGAACACAGAGATGTATGTTGAGGGATTTAAAGCGAAACTGGAAAAGGATACTTCCTACAGAGGGTTGTGGACAGTGTCTTTTACATTGAAAGAATTTTAGAAAAAACTATTGACTCTAACATTACGTCATAGTTTATGGTAGAATTACCACAGAGAAAGAGGGGATTCACTGAAATGATGACAGTACATGAAGTAAGTAAAATATCGAGAGTAAGTATACGTGCTCTCCATCATTATGATCATATCGGACTTCTGCCGGCCACAGAAGTAACCGAAGCAGGTTATCGCCTGTATGATGAAGCGGCGTTGGAGCGTCTGCAACACATTTTGCTTTTTAAGGCATTGGAATTTCCATTGAAGGATATTAAAGAGATTTTGGATAGTCCTGATTTTGACAGAAGCAAAGCCTTGGAACAGCAGATTCATTTGCTGGAACTTCGAAAGGAGCATTTGCAGAATCTGATTGATCTTGCTCGTGGAATTAAAGCTATAGGAGTGAAGTATATGAGTTTTGAAGCATTTGATACAAGAAAAATTGATAAATATGCTGCACAGGCAAAGGCATCTTGGGGAACCACCGATGCATATAAGGAGTATGAAGAAAAGTCGGCAGGCAGAACGAAGGAGATTCAGCAGAAATTAAATGTAGAAATGATGAACATTTTTGCGGAATTTGGAAAAGTCAAAGATATGGCACCAGACAGTGAGGAAGCGGTTACGCTGGCAAAGAAGCTGCAGGATCATATTACGGAGAATTATTATACCTGTACAGATAAAATTCTGTTAGGGCTTGGAGCCATGTATGCAGGCGGCGGAGATTTGACCACGAATATTGACGAGGTCGGTGGAGAAGGGACAGCATTGTTTGCATACGAAGCAATCAAAGCGATGATTGCAAAAAAGTAAGTATTATAAAATGATAGTATTGTTTGAGGCATCAGTCATTCAGTTGGCTGGTGCTTTTCTATTTGGGAGGTGTTGCTTTTGTACCCGGTAAGTGAAGCGTTCCTGTCAGCGGTGCAGGAGAACACAAGAAGATATTATTGGACTGGAAGAATTACCACAAAGGCAGGTGTGGTTCATGAGTTTTCAGAGAAAGACATTGTAAAGGGAAGCGGATATATTTCTTCCCAGTGTTGTGGAAATACGGAAATGGAACTTGGTACAGTGTATGCTGCGGAAATGGGGATTACACTGCTTTCTGAAATCGACAGATACACACTGGAAGATGCATTGGTGGAATTATTTTATCATCTGTTGGTGGGAGAAGCATATGAAACTGTTCCAATGGGAATTTATGAGATCAGTGAAGCAAACCGTACCATCCGATGTCTGGAGATTAAGGCATATGATTATATGCTCCGATTTGAAAAAGATTTTAATATTACGGAGACCATCGGAAATGCGTATGAGATCATTATGTTCTGCTGTAAGGCGTGCAGTGTGGAGTTTGCACATACCCAGACGGAGATTGAGGCCATGCCAAATGGCTCGGAAGTTCTTTCTATTTATGCGAAAAATGATATTGAAACCTATAGGGATGTGCTGTCTTATATCGGTCAGGTTCTTGGAGGTTTCTTTTGTATTAACCGTGAGGGGAAACTGGAACTCCGCAAGTATGGGAATGAGCCTGTTATGAACATCAGTAATAAGCAGAGGTTTTCAAGCAGCTTTTCTGATTTTATTACCAGATATACGGCAGTCAGTTCCACCAATATGAAAACTCAGACCGCAGAATACTATGCATTGGAAACAGATGATGGACTGACCATGAATCTTGGTGTAAATCCGTTTCTCCAATTTGGTGTGGATGAAACAAGGAAAGAACTGTGTGAGCAGATTTTGGCGGATATTTCCATCATTAAATATGTGCCTTTTGATTCTGAAACTATTGGAAATCCGGCATTGGATTTAGGAGATGTATTAAGATTCAGCGGTGGACATGCGGATGAGGAACAGATTACTTGTATCACATTCTCACAGTGCAGAATCGGTGGAAAACATTCTCTTCGCTGTGTAGGGAAAAATCCACGTCTGGCACATGCAAAATCAAAGAATGATAAGAACATCTCCGGACTTCTGAATCAGGTAGATGCCGGAAAGATTGGGATTCATACATTTTCCAATGCATCCGCCTATACCCTGGCAGATACAGACACAAAGATTATCAGTATTGAGTTTGCCACAACGGAAGAAAATCATGCTCAATTCTTTGGACAGGTGATTGTGGATGCGGTGGCATTACAGATAGAGCATACTGCAAATGCCAAAGGCACCATCACGATCCCAATGACGGAGACGGATGCAGAAACAGGAGAAGTGATAGAAAACCCGCTATCTGTGGAAGTGGAACTTCCTGTTACATGGTCAGAAGATGGAAAGGTTCTTTGTTATGTGACATTTGAATTGAATGATTCTGTGATCACAGTGCATTGTCCGGTGGAAACATGGCATAGTGGGAAACACATTCTTTCTTTATATTATCCGATTGAAAGCGTGGTGCCGAACATTACAAATATATTTAATGTGTATCTGCGAATGGAAAATGGAACAGGCACGGTTGGAATCGGAGACTGTATTGCCTCCATCAGTGGTCAGGCAATGGCAGCGGCTCCGGCATGGGATGGAAAGATTGAAATAGAAGAAAAAGCTACAAGGTTTGTTATTGGTGGTGGAATGAATGTGAGAAACATTTCGGATGTCATCCAGATGGAAACAATGGAACTTGTACAGAGAGCATATACGGATCATGTGGCTGGCAGAACAGCGATTAGTGCATTCTGCCGTCCTGTGATGGTTGAATAGGAGGGATTTTTGTGAAGTTAAAAGGAACAATGGTCATTGAACTGACAGATGTGAATACTTCGGAAGTGGAAACCTATGTGGAAGAAAACATGGTGACCAATGCAGTGAATAACATTCTGGGGCTGAATCCAATGGCAATTTTTTATACGGAAGAGGAATATTCCACAGGTCTTGTGTGGACGGACAATCTGTTACCAATCTGTCCGAACATGATTGGCGGGATTTTACTTTTCCCCAAAGCGTTGGAAGAAAATGTGGACAATATTTATGTACAGTCGGATAATCTGCCGGTTGCATATGCGTCTGACAATGTCAATTCCACAGCAAATACAGCGAGGGGAAGTTTGAACCTGACAGAGAGTAAGGCACTGGATAATGGATATAAGTTTGTATGGGAATTTACACCGAGCCAGGGGAATGGAACAATCGCAGCCATTGCACTGACCAGTGCAAAAGGCGGTGAAAATGGATTTGGAAGCAGTGTGGCAGATGCCAGTGCATTTTTACAGTTGAAAGAGGTGGATATTGGAAATCTCGGACTTGCAAAACAGATGGTATTGTTTGAAACAGCAGAAGTTGATTTTGAAAATGATATCCTGTATTCCATCACATTTGAGGATTCCAGTGTGCGTGTGAGGAAGGTGCGTATTCCAATTTTCAGCATTGGATTGAATGAAAATATCAATGATTCCACTTATACGGTATTGGAAGATAAGGTGATTCCGGCATCAGTGTTTCAGTTCTTAGGAAGTTACACTTTGTATGGAGAATTTTTGGATGGCCAGGATGGATATTGGTATGGTTTTTCAAATGAAGAAAATTCTTCTGGGGATGCGACCATGCTCTGGGTAAAGATTTCCAAAACGGATTATTCCATTGAGGAAGGTTCATGGACGTTATCCAATGCCTATCTGATGGCAGTAGGAGAACGTGCAACGGATTCCAGTTATCCAGAAAGAATATGCAGATGTTGTATGAGAAACGGGTATCTGTATGTACCGGCTTATAATAAGAAGGGAATATATAAAATCAATGTCAGCAATTCGGCAGATGTGACCTTGATTCCATTCGGTTTTACTTCTGGGGCTAAGCCTCTTTGTGAATCAGGAACTTGTGAATTGTATCTGACGCTGATTGGAGACCTTATCGTTGGTGCGGATTATCAGATTCTGGCAAATGATACGGTCATTAAAACAAAAGGAAATCAGAGACTGAACCATGCTGCAACTCCGCTGTTTCAGTATAAGCATTTTCTTTTGGGGTGGGGAGGTAGCTACGGTAATGAGTACAGAACCATGTATTTACTCACACCGTATCTTGCAACTATCAATAATCTTTCGTCAGCGGTGGTAAAGACCACGGATAAGACAATGAAGATCACTTATACGCTGACAGAAGAAACAGAATAAACAATTATGTGAATGAGGCGATTGGCTCTTTGGGTCAGTCGCTTTTCCAATACCAAAATTTAAAGGAGGATTTTCATTATGAAAGAATTTTGGAATGTGATTCAGATGGTGTTCACTGCGGTGGGCGGTTGGCTCGGATATTTTCTGGGCGGTTACGATGGTCTGCTCTATGCACTGGTTGTGTTCATGGTGGTGGACTATATCACAGGTGTCATGTGTGCAGTTTCTGATAAGAAGCTGTCCAGTGCAGTTGGCTTTAAGGGCATCTGTAGGAAGGTACTGATTTTGATGCTTGTGGGTATTGCAAATCTTCTGGATGTAGAGGTCATTGGAACGGGTGCGGTATTAAGGACTGCTGTGATTTTCTTCTATTTGTCCAATGAGGGTGTGTCCTTATTGGAGAATGCGGCACATCTTGGCTTGCCGATTCCAGAGAAGTTAAAGGCAATCCTGGCACAGCTCCATGACAGGGCAGAAGGGGATGGTGATGACAATGAAGTTGGTTAAGAGTTTTCTGACAAAAAATCCGTGCTATAAAGCCGGAAAGAAGATTACAGTGAAAGGGCTAATGCTCCATAGTGTAGGGTGTCCTCAGCCGAGGGCATCCGTTTTTATTAACAGTTGGAACAGGGCGGATTATGATAATGCCTGTGTTCATGCGTTCATTGATGGCAATGACGGAACTGTGTACCAGACACTTCCGTGGAATCATCAAGGTTGGCATGGCGGTGGTGCTTGTAATAATACACACATCGGTGTAGAAATGTGTGAACCGGCTTGTATCAAATATAACGGTGGTTCTACATTTACCTGTTCCGATAAGGCGACTGCAAAAGCTGTGGCAAAGAGAACTTATGAAGCGGCGGTTGAGTTATTTGCTATGCTCTGTAAAGAGTATAATCTGAATCCGGCAGCGGATAGTGTTATCATCAGTCATGCAGAAGGTCACAAGAGAGGTATCGCAAGCAATCATGGAGATCCGGAACATCTCTGGAAGCAGCTTGGCATGGGATATACTATGGATGGATTCCGTAAGGATGTAAAGGCTGCCATGAAAGAAACAGTATCCGGTACACAGGTAACCGAATTTGCAAATCTTTCTGAAAAGGAAGTGATCGCAAAGGTTGGTCCATTGTTTACCGCTGATCAGAAGAAAAACGGTATCCTTGCATCTGTTTCTTTGGCTCAGTTCATTCTGGAGAGTGGATATGGCAAGAGCGAACTTGCCCAGAACGCCAATAACTGCTTTGGTATGAAGAAATCCCTGTCTGGTAACACATGGAGTGGTTCTGTATGGGATGGAAAATCCGTGTACACGAAACAGACAAAGGAACAGAATGCGGACGGTTCTTATGAAACTATCACAGCAGATTTCCGTAAGTATGCGTGTGTGGAAGATTCCATTGCAGATCACAGTGCATATCTGCTTGGTGCCATGAATGGTAGTAAAAAAAGATATGAGGGCATTGCTGGAATGAAAAATTACAAGAAGGTAGTGCAGCTTATCAAAGATGGCGGATATGCCACATCCCTTACTTATGTGGAGAAGCTGTGTTCCATCATTGAGAAATGGAATCTGACACAGTATGACGTAAAAGAGACTGCTGCAGAACCGGAGAAGTGGTACAGAGTCCGTAAGAGTTGGACAGACGCAAAGAGCCAGAAGGGGGCTTATAAGGTACTTAAAAATGCAAAGGCATGTGCAGATAAGAATGATGGGTATTCTGTTTATGATTGGAATGGAAATGTGGTGTATACACCATCAAAATCATCCGAGCCGGAACAGAAAAAGGTGTCTTACCGTGTACGTGTCAGCATCAAGAATCTGAACATTAGAAAAGGACCTGGGACTCATTTTGCAAAGACGGGAGCATATACCGGAGTTGGTGTGTTTACCATTGTGGCAGAAGCTGATGGTGAGGGAGCAACGAAATGGGGTAAGCTGAAAAGCGGAGCTGGATGGATTAGTTTGGATTATGCGAAGAAAATTTAATATGTAGTGGATTGACCTGTGGGTGCTGTTGTGGTACTCGCAGGTCTTTTTTTATGGGATGAATGATAGATTAAAAGGCTGTAGTGTAGTATAATTCGATTTGAAAAATTTATTAGGAGTGTTGGGATGATTATTAGAACGGAAACATATAGAGATTTAGAAGAAGACTTGGCTACAATATTGGATATAGATGAATTATTTCTTTACGAAAGATTGGCTGAAATAAGCAGGGAATGTTTAGATGGATTTCATTCTGATTGGGATAAGTACGAAGAGCAAATAGATAGCTTGATTTCAGAATATGCAGATTTGAATATGGTCGATGAGGTATATATTTACCATTTGGGCAGACATATGGTAAAACCTAAGGAGTTGTTGCCACTTAAGGAACTGTTTCTTTCAGAGAATAGATTTTCAGCCTTTCTTAAGGAGCATAACATCGTATTTGACGAGCAAGATGGAAAACTCAGATTCTTCTATAGAGGGCGGCAAATTACAGCAGAAGAAATTCTTGCAAGCGGGCATTTTCATTTATTAGCTAAACGGCTGGGATATTTAGGAGAAGCCGACTTCTGTGTTAATGGATTTGCTTTTTGGCCTAACATTGAAAAAACGTCTGATGGTTATTTCCATGATTTGCAGAGGGGACCTGAAATAATTGAAAACATGGGAAGATTTATAGGAAAAGATCTGTGGAGAGAATTTAAGGAACAGTCCCAATATTATGGCATAGTCTTCAAGATTCCGGTGGAAGAAGTTATTTTCGATGGAAGAGATGATACCGAAACTAAAGAAGAAAAAGTGAGGTGTCTATTAAAATATGCGTTGTATTATCTGAATGATTTTTACAATGGCAGCATCGGTGGAAATAATTTGATGTTACGGATTCATGATAGTAAAAAAGTTGAAGTGGATCATTGTATATTGATTGATGAGAAAATAAGTTAAAATAGTATTGTCTGGATTTTGCAGAGAAAATTTAATGGGAAGTGATTGACCTGTGGGAGTTGAAATGATGCCTGCAGGTCTTTTTTTATTTGCATGAAAATGATAAAATGAACATGACATATAGTTGTCGTGTTTGGTTTGATATGATGTAAATATGAGAGGTTCACTATGAAAATTGATAGGCTTATCGGAATACTTTCAGTATTGCTGCAGGATGAAAAAATTACAGCCCCAGAACTTGCGGACAAATTTGAAGTGTCGCGGAGAACCATTAACAGAGATATAGAAGATTTGTGCAAGGCAGGAATACCGATTACAACAACACAGGGATTTGGCGGCGGCATCAGTATTATGGATGGCTATAAGATGAATAGGACACTGCTGACATCAAAAGACATGCAGATGATTTTGGCAGGGCTGCGCAGTTTGGATAGTGTGAGTGGAAGTCATTATTATGGACAGCTAATGGAAAAAATAAAGGCCGGTTCGTCTGATTTTGTGAGTGGCAGGGATTCTATTTTAATTGATTTGTCATCGTGGTATAAGGATACTTTGGCACCAAAGATAGAGTTGATTCAAAATGCTGTAGAAGAAAGAAATCTGCTGACCTTTCAATATTATGCACCAAAAGGAAACAGTAAAAGAAGAATTGAACCATATTATCTGGTATTTAAATGGTCGTCCTGGTATGTGTGGGGATGGTGTACAGAGAAAAAGGATTTTCGATTATTTAAACTGAACCGGATGGATGCATTGTTAAAAGAATATACCACTTTTATACCAAGAGAAGTACCAATGCCGAATTTGTCTGATGAAAAAATATTTCCCGGTGGAATCAAGGTCAAAGCACTGTTTACCAGAGATTCGCAGTGGAGACTGGTAGAAGAATTTGGCATCCATTGTTTTAAAGAAAATGAAGATGGAACTTTACTTTTTACAGCAGATTATACGGAAAAAGAAAATCTGCTCAGTTGGCTTCTCACTTTTGGGGACAAGGTGAAAGTATTGGAACCCGCATGGGTACAGGAAGAGCTGATTCGTATTGCAAAAAATATCATAAAAGCGTACGATGCGGGGAATTAGCGATGAAAATGGAGGAGACGATATGAGGTATGTGTGGCTGGATGAATATCTGCTTGGAAAAGCAGGTGTGACGAAGGATTTACAAAAAGATTGGAATTGGATTCGGTATCAAATTGGCGGAAAGATGTTCGCAGCAGTTTGCTTGGGAGAAAATGATAAACCATATTATATTACATTAAAGCTGGCGCCATCTGAGGGAGACTTCCTGCGTCAGCAGTATGAGGATATCATCCCAGGATATTATATGAATAAAATGCATTGGAATTCGATAAAACCGGATGGAAACGTGCCGGATGACTTGGTTAAAGATTTACTGGATAAATCATATCATTTGGTGCTTAGCGGGTTCAGTAAAAAGAAACAGAAAGAAATCTTAGAAAATCTATAAATGGAGAGGAGATGATTAAGATGGCATTTGATTATAAAAAAGAATATAAAGAGTTTTATATGCCGAAGAAGAAACCGGAACTGGTGGAAGTGCCGGAGATGAAATTTATTGCAGTACGGGGAAAAGGAAACCCTAATGAGGAGGATGGTGCATACAAAAAGGGCATAGGCCTGTTGTATGGAATCGCTTTTACCATCAAGATGAGTAAAATGGGAGATCATAAAATTGATGGGTATTTTGATTATGTAGTACCGCCGCTGGAAGGATTCTGGTGGCAGGAAGGTGTTATAGGCGTGGATTATAGCCGAAAAGAGGATTTTTGCTGGATATCACTGATCAGGCTGCCAGATTTCGTAACGGAAGAGGACTTTCAGTGGGCTGTCAATGAGGCGCAAAGGAAGAAAAAACAGGATTATTCAAAAGTAGAATTTTTGACAATCTCCGAAGGCCTATGCGTACAGTGTATGCACATAGGAGCATATGATGATGAACCTGTAACGATTGCAGTTATGGATCAGTTTATCCGGGAACAAGGTTACGAAAATGACTTTTCGGAGACGAGAATGCACCATGAAATTTATTTGTCAGACGCAAGGCGTGTCGCTCCGGAGAAGTTAAAGACCGTCATAAGACATCCGATTAAAAAGGCAGGAAAGTAAAAACAAACAGAACAAATTTAGGCAAGAATAGTCGGGAAAATCATTCTCCGGGCTGATAGGATATAGGTACAGCGAAGCGAAAGAGGTGAAATAAGCATGGATTGGGTGGATGCAATAAGTAAAGCAATTCAGTATATCGAGGAACATATCACAGAGGAACTGACGGCAGACAGGATTTCAGAAAATATCAACATTTCTTCCTTTTATTTCCAGAAAGGATTTGCTATGCTTTGCGGGTTTACGATTGTGGAATATATCAGGAACCGCAGACTTGCATTAGCTGGAAATGATCTGGCTACAGGTGAGGAGAAAATTATAGATATTGCAATGAAATATGGATATGATTCTCCAGATAGTTTTACAAGAGCATTTACAAGGTTTCATGGTGTGACACCGACAGCAGCCAGAAAAGAACAGGTCATGCTGAAATCTTTTGCACCGCTGAAGGTAAAACTGTCATTAGAAGGAGGATATATCATGGATTACAGAATTGTAAAAAAAGAAGCTTTTACCGTGATTGCAAATGCAAGAGAATTTTCTTATGAAGGTGCGAAGGATGTAGTGCCGCAGTTTTGGCAAGAACATTATCAGGCGGGAAAAGGAAAAACTGTTATGGGGGTATATGGTATCAATATTGACCTGAACATGGGGCATGGTACTTTTGAGTATCTGATTGCAGATCCGTATAATCCGGTCAAGGAAGTTCCGGAAGGATTTATAGTGAAGATGATTCCGGAATTTACATGGGCGGTATTTCCTTGCAAAGGTGCTATGCCATATGCATTGCAGGATGTGAACACAAAGATTTTTACAGAATGGCTTCCAGCACTTAAAGAATATGAATTTGCTGCTGGGTATTGCGTAGAATATTATGATGATCCATCTAAATATCCAAAGGGAACACAGGACGAAAATTATTATTGTGAAATCTGGATTCCTGTGAAGAAAAAGTAAATAGCGTAAGCAAAAGGAACCTGCAAGGCTCTCTAAGATATAGGGACTTTGTAGGTTTTTTATATTTTTGCAAAAGAGGTTAAAAATCCGCTCATTTCTTTTGCCTGTGACATAGAGGGAGACAGCTCCTTACTTTATGTTGGAGGTACTGACTATGGTTCCGGAAGAAGTTGTAGAAAAATATGATAGAGAAATGGACAGGAGAACGAGGCAGAATCTGGAGCGTTTTGCGGAGTTTATGGCCAGAATGATTGAAAAGTATGGTCATAAGGTTCTGGCAGAAATGGAAAGAGAAGAAGCAGAAAAACAGCAGAATGGACAGTAAGAAAATGCGTCGATTATTTTTTTGTAATCGGCGCATTTTGCCCGCTGACGCAATGGAAAAAGTGCGTTATATTGTAGATCCAAGGATGGATGACGAACATTCCTTGGGCAACCGAAAAGGCGGTGATAGATTGAAAAAGAAAAAATGCTATATTTACACAAGGGTTTCTACTATGGCTCAGACAGAAGGATACAGTCTGGATGCACAGCAGGAGAAACTAAGGAAATATGCAGAATATAAGAACCTTGAAATAGTCGGAGAATATTGTGATGCCGGTAAATCTGGTAAGAGCATCAAAGGGCGTCCGGCATTCCAACAGATGATGGAGGATGTGGCAAGCCAAAAGGATGATGTTTCTTATGTGTTGGTATTTAAACTTTCACGCTTTGGAAGAAATGCGGCGGATGTTTTGAAATCCTTACAGCTTCTTATGGATTATGAAGTGGATTTAGTTTCTGTGGATGATGCCATAGACAGTTCCACACAGGGTGGAAGGCTTACACTGGCCATTCTCTCTGCGGTGGCAGAAATCGAGCGTGAGAACATTACTGTTCAGTTTCTGTCTGGAAAGATGCAGAAGTTGAAAGAAGGTGGATGGCCGGGAGGTCCCATTCCATATGGATACCGCAAAGAGAATGATGGTCTCGTGCAGTATCCACAGGAGGCAGAGATTGTAAAACTGATTTTTGACATGTATTTGCAAGATGATGTGCTGGCAACTACCATTGTTCGGTATTTGAATGACAATGGATATACCAGAGTTATTAAAGGAAAGGTCAGTCCATTCAAGTATGATTTTGTGACAACGATTCTGGATAATCCGGTATATTGCGGAAAGATTTTTTATGGCAGGCGTACAAATAGCAAAGAATCCACGAAGCAGAAACGAGAGATTCTGGAGATACAAGGGAATCACGAAGCGATTATATCTGTGGAGCAATGGGAGCAGGTACAACAGAAGCGGAAAGCCAATTCTATGAGATGTAAAAAGATAGATGAGCCGGACAGAGTAAGTCTGCTATCGGGAATTGCGAAGTGCCCAGCGTGTGGTTCTGGTATGCTTGCATCCAAGAATAAACGCATCAATAAGAATCACGGCGGCCATTATAAAATACTTCATTATTATAGTTGTGGGAATGCAAGAAAGCAGAATGGTATGACCTGCAAAATTCGTCACACCTATAATCAGGAGAAAGTGGATAGTGCTGTTTTAGAAATGATAGGTAAGTTGTTTACGGTTCCGTCTTTCCAAAAGGAAACTGCCAAATGGTTTCAGGATAAGGATTCCATAGAGGAACTTACGGGGCAGTTAAAAATGGTTCGTAAGCAGTTATATCATCAGGAACAGCAGAAACGTAGACTTGGAGAGATTCTGGATAATTTGGATATTTTGGCCGATGATTATGATGAAACTTATGATAAGACGCAGGCGGAAATTGATGGTGTATATGATGAAATGGAAAGACTGGAGACTTTGCTTTCGCAGACGAAGAAGAAATTGGATTCGGCTGAGCAAGGAACAAAAGCCTTAAAGCAGGTGGAAAATCTGATTCAGAATATACCGGCATTTTTCAAGGAAATGACCTGTGAAGAAAAGCGGAACTTCTATCATTTGTTGATTGAGAAAATTGAGATGTACCCGGAAGAAACGCCGGATGGCAGGATTGTAAAGAGTATTTCATTTAAGATTCCGGTGTTTTATGAGGACTGGGAGCCGACAACAGAATTGATAGCGGATGAAGTGATAACATACACGCTTGATACCTCAGAAGTTGGCATAACATCTGCGGAAGCAAAAGCAACCTATGTAGAATTGAAGAAATACATTTTGGACAGATATAGTACAAAAGTTTCTTCTTTATACATTGCTCAGATAAAAAGAAAGTATGGGATTGATATGGGAGAGAATTACAATAAGCCAGATGATCCAAACAAAAGAGTTCCGAAATGTCCAAAGGCAAAAGAGGAAATGATCATAGAGGCATTGAAGCATTTCAAGATGCTGGAGCCTGATGTGAAAATGATAGCGTAGGAGGTGCGGTTCATGAAGAAGAGGACGAAATGTTATATATACATTCGTGTGTCCACAGCAATGCAAGTGGACGGATACAGTCTTGAAGCCCAGAAGGACAGACTGACGAAGTTTGCAGAGTTTCAGGATATGGAAGTGGTAAGAGAATATTGTGATGCAGGAAAGTCTGGAAAGAGCATTACCGGACGTCCGGAGTTTACGCAGATGCTTCAGGATGTAGCAGATGACAAAGATGGTGTGGAATACATTCTGGTGTTCAAGTTATCCCGATTTGGACGTAATGCAGCAGATGTTCTCAATTCCCTACAGTACATACAAGATTTTGGTGTGAACCTTATCTGTGTGGAAGACGGAATTGATTCATCAAAGGATTCCGGTAAACTTACCATCACGGTATTGTCTGCGGTTGCAGAAATTGAGCGTGAGAACATTCTGGTGCAGACCATGGAAGGACGAAAGCAGAAAGCCAGAGAGGGGAAATGGAACGGTGGTCAGGCACCTTTTGGATATACACTGGATTCTAAAAAAGGAATGCTGCTTGTAAATCCGGAAGAGGCAGAGGTTGTAAAAATCATCTACAATAAATTTGTAAATGGGGGTGTAGGTGCAGATACTATCAGTAATTATCTGAACCAGCATGGATATGTAAAAAAGAAAAATAGAAGTCATGAATTGAATTATTTTACCCGTGGACTGATACGAAAGATTTTAGATAATCCGGTGTATATTGGTAAGATTGCATACGGAAAGAGCAGTACCGAAAAGATTAAAGGTACCAGAGACCAGTATCACAGAGTAAGGAATGATGATTTTCTTCTGGCAGAGGGATTGCATGAAGCTATCATTGATTTAGACCTTTGGGAAGGTGCTCGTGCAAAAAGAGAAGAGACCGGTGTTAAATGGGTTAAAACTCACAGTCTGGAGCATGAGCATATTTTGACAGGTTTGCTGAAATGTCCGGTTTGCGGTGTTGGAATGTCCGGTACGGTACGAAGACGAAAGAACAAAAGTACCGGCGAATATAAGGATGACTTCTATTATAGATGTAAACATCGCAAAAAAATCAATGAGAGTGATTTCTGTAATTGCAGTCTGGTTTTAAATCAGAATGAATTGAATGGTGAGGTAGAAAAGCACATTATGGATCTTGTGAACCATGATGATTGCAGAGCCTTCATCATAAGGAGAATGGAAACAAAGGTGGATATCAGCTCATTGGAATTAGAGCGAGAGCAGCTACGAGGACAGTTACGTCAGTTGTCTGGCGCAAAGAAGAAACTGACAGATATGCTTGACCGTTTGGATGTTTCGGATAAGCATTATGACAGAAAATATCAGGACATGCACGATAGACTTGATAATCTGTATGATAAGATTGGCGATATAGATGACCAGCTTCAAGATGTGAATGAGAAAATCCGCATGGCCTATGAAAATCAAATTACTTCAAAACAGGTCTATCAAATTCTCACATGTTTTGATAAAATATATTTTGAGATGACGGACTTGGAGAAGAAAGAGTTCTTCAGGAACTTCATTGATGAAATCGAATTATACTCTGAACGACAGAGTGATGGGCGCATAGTAAAACAGATAAACTTCAATTTTCCAGTGTATTATAATGGAAACGAAGGTAATGCAATTCGGTTGCCCGACGAAAATACAGTCGAGACGATGGTGTTGCTACAGAGACGAGATATATAGAAATCCTTGAATTTACGCATTTTGTGAGGTTTTTCAACTTCCATACCTTGGATATAAATAGTAAAGAAAAAAGGTTGGTGGACAGAATCACAGTTGTTGTGGCACTGGATATCGTTACGAAGGATACAAAGTAAATCTGTTATAAAAGTAAATAGTGGACTATCAAAAATTGATAGATTATAGGGATACTGATTTTGCAAGAAAAGGTATCCCTATTTTTTATATAGGGCATTCCAATAGGAGTGTCTTTTTTCATAAAAAAGTTTCAAGGAGGAAAAATATGGAAAATTTTACAGCGTTAGGAGCAAATGAGATTACAAAAAACATAACTTTTCAAGGAGAGATGCATAAGAAATTTTTTCTGCTTTATTTACCGGAATGTAGAAACGAAGATGTGTATCATCAGGCATTGATCTATTGTCTTGGAATCAGTCGAGATACACGAGAACATGTGGAAGAAATTTATGATTTTGAAACAGGATGCGTCAAAACAGAATGCATGAGTGCCGGATGGCAGACAAGTGGGAGTCTGAAAATCATTCGGATGGCATTTAATCTTTACTGCAATGGCACACCGACTGTATATGAAAAGGAAGGTGTAGAAGGTAAATTAAAAGAGTGTGAGCATTATACGGTAGAGGATCTGTTTTGTTGTGAGTATGCGCCATATTTCTGGCAGGCGATTCAACTTCGTTATCCAGAGTATTGCGGAATGTGAGGTGAAACATGTTAAAAATCAGATTACAGGGAACTACCAATGATATTAAGTGGTTCAAAAAAATATTGGAGAGAGACAAAAGGATTGCTCTTTTGGAAATTTCACAACCATTTCCGAATAAGGGAACGAAAAAATATTTTCGTGTGTATGCAGAGGTAGAAAGAGGAACGAAATAAGCGGAGGGAAAGTTATGTGTAAAGTAATCGCAGTAGCAAGCCAAAAAGGCGGAGTCGGAAAGAAAACAACCTGCATCAATCTTGGTGCAGCATTAGCAAAAGCAGGAAACAAAGTGTTGCTTGTGGATAATGATCCACAAGGGCACTTGACCATAGGATTGGGATTTTCCAAAAAGCAGAGAGTGACACTGAAAACAGTTCTGGAAAATCAGATAGAGGAACTGGAACATCCATTAAAAGGTGCGATTCTGAACTATGGTGAAAATCTGGACATCATACCGGCCAATAAAACGTTAGGAATGATGGGGATTTATCTGTCAACGGTAGAAGAAGGGGAACTGGTACTTGGTCAGGCATTAGAAGAAGTCAAAGGAAAATATACGTATATTTTAATTGACTGTGGTCCGTCACTGGGGGCATTGTCAATCAATGCATTGGTAGCTAGTGACAGTGTTTTGATTCCAGTGGAATTGGATAAGTTTGCTACAGATGGATTGGAAGAGTTGTTGCGGACCGTGCGCGTGGTAAAGAAGAAGTATAATCCGCAGTTGGAGATAGAAGGAATCCTTTACAATAAAGTAGAAAGTCGGTTGAACAATACCAAAATTTACCAAAAAGCAATCGAGACAGCATACGGGGAGCATGTGTATATTTTTAAATCTTATGTTCCTAAAACAGTACGGATTAAAGAAGCTCCGAATTTTGGCCTCAGTGTTTTGGAATATGAACCAAAAAGCGAAAGTGTCCGGCAGTACCTGTCCCTGATGGAGGAGGTGGCAAGTCATGAATAAAAGAAAAGCAGTCATTTCTCTTGCCGGGTATGAGGACATTTTTGAGGATTCTATGGAAAACGGGGAAAGGGAAGAAGTTGTCAGACTCCCCATCAGTCAGTTTCATATGTTTCGGAACCATCCTTTTCGTGTGGTGGACGATGAAAAAATGGAGGAAACGGTAAAGAGTGTTAAGCAATATGGTATTCTGATCCCGGGAATTGTTCGTCCGCTTAATACGGGAGGATATGAAGTGATCGCAGGGCATCGTAGATGGAGGGCCTGTGAATTGGCAGGATTGAAAGAAATGCCAGTGCTTGTCCGGAACATGACAGATGAAGAAGCTACGGTGATTATGGTTGATACTAACATCCAAAGAGAAGATATTTTGCCAAGTGAGAAAGCAAAGGCATATAAGATGAAATATGAAGCCATGAAGCATCAGGGAAGCAAAGGGGAAAAGTTTACGGCGGATTTGGTAGGAGAAGCTGCTGGTGAAAGTGGAAGAACTGTGCAGAGATATATCCGGTTGACAGAATTGATTGCAGAACTCTTAGATGCTGTGGATCACAAAGTGATTTCTATGAAAGTTGGAGAAAAACTATCCTATTTATCCGTGGAAGAACAAGGCTGGGTATGGGATTGTGTGAAAACGTCATCTGTACAGATTCAGGACAGACAAGCAGAATGTTTGAAAGCGCAGAGCAAACAGGGATTGCTGTATCCGGCCATGGTTCAGGATATCCTGATGAAGAAAACAAGGAGCCGGGGACAGGTGACGATTCCAGAAAAAAGGATTGCAGATTATTTTCCGGCAACTTACAACAAACAGCAGATCGAGGAAGTGATTTATCTGTTATTGGAACAGTGGAAAAAACGACAGGAAGGTGAGAAGGATGGAGAGCACAATAAAATTTGACTATTTTAGGGGGATGGAAGCGGAACAGTATACGTTCTATCGGATTCCGAAGGTCTTGTTTACCGCAGAATGTTTCCGCTCACTTTCCTGTGAAGCAAAAGTTTTGTACGGTCTTTTATTAGACCGTATGGGACTGAGTATTAAGAACCGGTGGTTTGATGAAGAGGACAGGGTTTATATTATCTTTACCGTAGAGGAACTTGCAGAATTATTAAACTGTGGAACTCAGAAGGTTGTGCGTCTTTTAAAAGAACTGGATGTAAAAAGTGGAATTGGACTGATTGAGAAGAAGCGTCTGGGGTTGGGAAAACCAAATGTGATCTATGTGAAAAACTTTATGATTCAGGAATTGACAAGGGCAGAAAAACAGGATTTAGAGGCGGAAACCCTTGAAAATACACTGAATGGTGAAAATCACAATTCAAGAAATGTGAAAATCACAATTCAAGAAAGTGCAAAATCACAATTCAAGAATGATGAAAATCACAATTCAGGAAATGTGAAAATCACAATTCAAGAAAGTGCAAAATCACAATTCAAGAATAGTGAAAATCATCATTCAAGAATAGTGAAATCGGACATTCCAGAATATCCAAAATCACAATCTAATAATACTGAGTATAGTGATATTGAACATAATGAGAATCAATCTTGTCTACGCACCTACTATGGGGCGTTTACTGTTCTTTAGCTTTTTTCAATAAAAGCTAGAATTCGTTCTAATGTATCATTTCCCCCAATCCATATATCTGGTTCGAATCCCCTACCTTCTTCAATATCGTTTATCGATATTGTATCTCCATAAGTAGCTGTTAGTTTTGAATAGGGTAACGTACAGCGTATGCTTTGTTTTGAAAGTGTACAACCAGATGTATTTGTTCCAACAAAAACAACATTTTTTAAGGTATCTAATGATTCAACAAACCACTCAGCAGAAGAAGCTACATTTTTATCAATTAGAACAAATATTTTAGTAGTGTTTGGCAGTACTACTTTTTTTTCTTTGGTGATATACCATTTATTTTTAGTCTGGGTTGCAATGTCAGATTCAATTTCATATAAGTTTTTAAAATATGGAGTTAAATTTTCGTAATCAATTATCTTAAGAGCTTTTTTAGTTACATAATTATTTATTAAATTGGCTAAACGAATATCTATATGATTTGTTTTAGGCATTTGGCCAGTAAAACTTTCAAACCATGTTGCTGGAATAGTGGTTTGTCCGCCCGAATTTCCTCTTAAATCTAAAATGATCAAATCTTTACCTTTTGCATATTTAGCAGATTCCTGATAAGCTGTAAGATTATTTGTGCTAATAAAGGATCGCATTGAAAAAATAGGAATATTATTAATTTTTTTACTACTATATGCTTTGGAAAGTTGTATTTCATTGTATATTTTCCCGGTACTTTTTTCTAATTTAACATGGATTTCTTTAGAGTCTCTTCCAGAATTAAGTTTCAGGGTAACCGCTGTGTAAGGATGCGTAGACAATATTCCTATATAATTACAGCGCGAGCCTGATTCATCTAAAGATGGTTTAATATATTGTTCTACATTGGGATCACCTTCGATAGATTCTATATACCATTTTTGGGTGTTTACATATAGATAAAATCCTCTGGAATCTTGTTGAATCGTAAATGTTTGATTATAATAATAGTCCTCATGGTTTAACACAGGTGTGTTATTTATTAAAAAATGGTTATCTTTAATAAAATATAAATTTTTTATTAGTATTTGTTGCAATGTAAAAACTGATAGTTTTTCAGGATATGCATTGATTTGATTTAAAATATTGTTTTTTGCAGTTTCCCATTTCTCTTCATTTCCAAAATATAAATATCCGGCATAAGAATACTTTAGTACTTCAAAAAGCAAGGTGACGTCAGAAATTGCTTCTTTTATTTCAATAGTTTTTTCTTGTAAATTATAAGAGTCTGATTCCAAAAGTGCAGGTTCTAGGCAGTTTAACTGGTTTTCTGGAATTCCTAGATCAGAGGGAGAATATTTCATCAGATATTGACGATAGTCTTCACTATTAGTTGGTGATACTTCTATTCTTTTTATATTAGCATTGATAAATAGTGTGTTAAGCTCTGAAACATTGCTGAATCTATATAAAATAAATAAAAAAAGAAATGTTAAAAGTGTTGAAAAGAGTTTTTGTTTGTTGAATTTCACTATTTTTCCCTCCATATATTTACTAAAGACATACAATATGTTAAAATATAGACAAAAGTTACTAATAATATAACACAATAACAGGAGAATATAAATGAAAGAATCTAAATTTAATGTATTTTATGAAGCGAAATCTAATTCTCAAAAAATTTTGGCATATAATTCTAGGTCAAATGCTTTGAAATGTAAGAACCCGTATTATTCAGAATGCTATTATACGAGGAGAGAGTAACATGAAGAATAATTACATACGCTTACTAATTAGCCGGTGGTTGTGTACATTTGGAACTATCCTTCAAAGTGTTGCATTGCCAATTGTAGTTTTTTCATTGACGCATTCATCAGAATTACTCTCTCTTACATTTATATTTGAAACTATTCCTTGGATGTTTGTTACTCCATTTATTATATCATTCATAATTGATAAAATTTCTGTTAAGCGTTTATATATTAGTTGCAATATTTTGCGCGCTATTTTTACATTTTTATTGGCATTTGCTATTCGTAGTAGTATAATGACAGTTATGATTTTTTTTGTTATGGGTACGTTAAATTCACTTATTGCATCATTGTACTCTACGCTTATAAAAAATACTTCACAGGACGAAGATGTGTGTAGCATATTAGGGCTATCTATGGGTATTGATGATGTGATTAGTATTTTAGCGCCTGTTTTGGTCACATTTGTTGTAAGTAAGAATATAACTGGGATTTTGTTTATATATTGTAATGCGGTACTGTTGTTTCTAGCCGCATTGTTTTCGCTTTCAATACAATATACGCCCAATAATTCTAGGGTCATTGAAGTAAAGCCGGAAAAGAGAAATATATTTGGAGATACTTTTCATAATTTCCAAACATTGTTGGATTCTAAAAATACATTTTTAGTAGTTTCGGAAAGTTTACGTTCATTAGTAGAAGGGATGTGCATCCCATTATTGATATCATATGTAGTTACCATAGTAAATGCGGAAGAGGAATTATATACAATTGGACAAGTATTGGGAGCCACTGCTCAAGTTATAATGTCAGTTATTTATATTTATTTATCAAAAAAATATAAGCCTAATCGAATTATAAATTTGGGTGCATTACTGATGATGTTTGCCTTTTTGATGTTAGTATTTAATGGGAAATCATTTTTATATTTAGTATCAATGATTATATTAGGGGCTGGAATGGCAATACGACAATTGATAGGAGAAAGTGTTTTTATTTCCATGTATGATGAAGATACTATTTCCAGAAAACTTTCAGCATTTAATTCAATAATTGCTTTATTTTATTTGTTGGGATATATACTATCTTACGTTTTTCCATTTATAGTTTCATTAAAAGTAATAATGGGTATGGGGGCAATTTTGATTATTCTTCCTACCTTTTTGATGAAATCTAAAAGAGGATCATTTGTAAAGTAAGCGCCTAGTTTTGGGGTATCCCCCAAATATATATTTCCAAAATCCTGCTACCGGAGGGAAAGTGATATTATCCTGGAACATTTGAAAGGACAGCCTTGTAAATATCAGGAAATTGGATTAGATGGCGGATATGATATAGGAGCAGTACACAGAGGGCTGGAGTTATTAGGGGTTCAAGGTTATACAGCTATCCGTGAATATCAGAACAATGCAATGAAAAAGGGATTCTGTTATGAGGAAGAAACAGATCGCTTTGTATGTAGACAGGGAAAACATTTAGCATTTCAGAAATTAATTTATAAAAAGTCAACACAGAACTATTACCGTTTATATAGCCGTTCAAAGAAACATAGGACCAACAATGTAAAAACTGTCCGGATTTTGCATCTTGTGCTACAGATCTCGGTACAGTCAGGATCAATGCAAGTGCTTATTATCCCTTTTATCGAAACAGCAAGAAAGTAGGGACCAGTGATTATTTGAGGGTCATGCGTCTTAGGAAGATATGGGCAGAAGGAACATTCGCAGTTTTAAAGAGAGAACATAAATTGAATAAAATCCAAAAAAGAGGCCTTCAGAAAGCGACAGAAGAATGCCTCTTATCGGCAACGGCATTAAATCTAAAACGACTGGTAAAAGCGGTTTGAATAACTGTAAGCGCAAAATAATTCGACGGATTGTGTTGCCCTAAAAATCATTCCATAATAATCATTAGAAAATGCAAGCATTTCACTTTATCTTCTCTTGCCAGAAATGATAGATGCGAGCATTTTACTCTATCCGATTTATGGAGGTGTGCTCATGAGAAGCAAAAGAATACCTGCCGAAGAACAATACCGTCTCATCATGGAATGCCGTCAAAGTGGATTGACAGATCATCAATGGTGTGTGGAACACGACATCAAACCGGGAACTTTTTACAACTGGGTAAAAAGGCTGCGTCAGAAAGGTTGTGTGGATTTGCCAGCGTCAACCGGACGCAGCTATCGTGCACCGGAAAACCAGGAAGTTGTCAGAGTGGATTTTCATGATACTGACCCGCTCCAATATGAACAGCCATTAAATGTGATTCCGGTAGCTACGGAAAGAAATAACCTTTCCGTAGCAGAGCCAATGAAGCTGTCTGTAGGAAGCTTTCATCTAACAATACCAAATG